>Ga0228710_1008022_pt1 | contig 15331 bp, 18 predicted proteins | sample MedpolnodulmetaG_FD_177995 | JGI IMG/M metagenome (GOLD analysis project Ga0228710, IMG submission 177995) | Root nodule microbial communities from Medicago polymorpha collected in Santa Monica, California, United States - pink nodules | ecosystem: Host-associated > Plants > Roots > Nodule...
TTATAAATCAAATCAATGGCCATGAATTTAAAAAACAAAAAAGTGGTCAAATAAAGTATCATTCTACCATCAATTTGATCCTTAAACTATTAAGAGAAATGATATTTTTACGACCTGACAACTTTTATGACAACTTTCTCCAAATATTATGACTGAGATTAGATTTCTTCAAATAACCTCCTAAACTGTGGTTTAAAAATGTTTATAAAAATAGTAAATAATCTTATATATTCCTTCTCGATTACACATTCAATTAACTTCACAGACAGTGTAACATACCTTAAACTGCAAATTTGGGGATAAACATGATGTGTAAAAATCCTCCATGTAAGAATCAATCGTCTCTCCTGTAAAAAAAGTAAAATGACCAAATAATGCTTACCATCTGCTGAGTCCTATGTTCCTTGTAATTATAAGTTAAAAGCCATGAATTTAAAACACATAATATGAAGACAATAGATTACAACAAAGAGAAAAGTAACAACTTTATTTTTGTAATTTAAGCACCAACCCAAAAATTTGGCTAGTATTGCAGTATTTATTAAACAGGTATGATTACCTCTGTTTTAGTATAGCACTCTTTATAATGTTATAACTTTTTTTTTACTTAATCACAATACTCTCTCCAATTTCAATATAAAAAAACCTATCTTCAAAAAATTACTTATATGCAATTAGTTTTTTTTTTTATTGGTAAAATTTTTTATGAAAAAGTACCATCTATTGGAACTTGTTTCATTAGAATAAAAAAATCATTAAAAACAAATCTTACATGAATTAAAGTGTATTTATGTCAACATTAAATAAAATCATAAAACCATATGGAATAAATGATAAGTTTTATGAATGGTGATCTTCTGATGTTTGCACTTGAGTTTTTGTTAAAAGAACAAGAATCACATAAGTGAGTGAGCTAGAAGTCACTCACATTAATAAATGCATTATATCTACTCAACAATGAAAGAATGAGTATATCATCAGTTGAAACATCAACATCATATCTCCATGAAGATTTATAGCTCAAGAATCATGATGGAAGAACTTGAATCACAATGGAAGAACTTACATCACAAGCTACACAAGAACGTGCTTGAAGTTATATGACAAAACTCACATTGAGTTTTATGTTATGTGATTTAAAGATCCTTCATGGGTAAACAAGATAAAAGGAAATATGCATACAAGTTAGGAAGATTCTCAGAACCTCCTCAAAGTATCACATTTCCAAAGCTTCTAAAGATAAGTTCAGAATGTTCACATGAACAGAGTTCAGAATGTTCATATGAATGGAGTTCATAATAATCATGAACATTAACCCAGAATATTCCAGAAATATTAAAGGATTGCTTCATGCATAAACAAGAATATTTGAAGTCATCGGATACAAGCAATGATGAACTAGATGTAAAGAAATATTCTTTTGAACTTCAAAAAAAGAATCATTTTGTTTGTCAAAACAAATGATCTCTCATTTATATGCTTCAAGTAGTTTTACAAGGGAATAAAGAAACAACCTTCATAAGGTTCAAAGTGTTGAAGAACATTAGTATTGGACCGTCAATATATTCCTAAGGGCTTAAGAACCCTCTAGAGAGACCTAACGCCCTTAAAAAGGGCTCCCTAGACGTTAGGCGTGCCCTTTAGTAGGCGCCGCCTTAGATAACTTCTAGATGCCTCTAGAAGCCGGATAAAAGACTAAAAGCCCAACTTACTTAGGGTATAAGTTACGCAAAGACAAAGCACATAGTAGGCTATAAATACTACTCTTCGGATCATTCTCATAATCCAATAATCATTCAAAACCCTATAACACAAAAAAACCCTAGTTTTCCTTACCGTACTTTTTTGACAAGTACAGTTGGCGCCGTCTGTGGGAAGAGGTAAAACCCTAAAACTAACCTTGACCACGTTTCTGAATCCAATAATCATTCAAAACCCTAGAACACGAGAAAACCCTAGTTTTCCTTACCGTACTTTTTTGACAAGTACAGTTGGCACCGTCTGTGGAAGAGGTAAAACTAACCTTGACCACGTTTCTGAATCGAAAAATCGTGATTTGGAAACCCTAAACCTAAAACTCTAAATCGTAGCCTCCGACTGCGATTTAACCACAAAACCCTAAATCGCATCTCTCATCGTGATTTAAGAACCCAACCTCGCCTTCTCTCCGATGAATGATTGTTCCTTCACCGCCATAGATTTCACCATGCCTCCTTTCAAGTTTACCATCATGAGACCAGATCCTACTTCATGGCCTGCCTGCTCCGTCGACACCGCCGAGGTAGATAGGAAAGGCAGCCCTTGTCGCAAGTCGCCTAAAGATCGGTGATATCGTGTCAGGTTGTAACTTTCTAACTTTGTTATTCTCCGTTCATCCTTTTTTTGAAATCATTAAATTAACGTAAGATTATGATCAGTTTCGACCTATACCGTTTGAATGGTGTATATCCCGTTTTTTATTTATATTTGTCTAACTGTAAAACTTTTGGTTTTAGAAATACGACGAATTGTTTGGATCTGTTTTTTATTAATTTCTTTTAAGAACGCATATAGGTTGAATTAATTCTAATTAAAAAGGTTGAAATTGAATTCATATGTGTGATTACATGTGTTAATCCTGTGATCGATATGTTGAAGCTCGGAGCGTGTGTGTATATATTTGTTTTGTGAAAAGTATTTTACAATAGTATGCTTTGCGATGATTGTTTTTCTTTTGAATTTGATATCGAAATTTAGATCAGTTAAACCACAAGTAACCGAGTTACTCTATTGGAGGTTATATCAGTTAAACAAATTAGTTTTTGGAAATACACATATGCAATCGCTAAACCAACGGCTTATATGTCAGAGGAAATTAAAACTTCTTTCTATAACTAATAATTAAAAAAGATCAATGAGAACAATCTGTATTCCATAATACATATATGCATCACATTTTATGAAACTATTAAAACTTTAATTGTTAACCAAAGACATATATAATTGCTCCTTTTTCAGTTTATATTATTTTATTTATGGAGTATATTAACAAAACTATGATGTGCAAGTAACCTGAGAAATAGATAACAAAAGAGATAGATAACAAAGTTTAGCATACTGAGCATTGCCAAGAACCAATAGAATAGCTCAACATGGTTTTGGTTCATGTCTGTTCCCTCTAGCCATCCTTTATTACTCTTTGTAATCCTACTTGTCACTGAATTTATGAGCTCAACAAAGACTGTACTCAAATAGTAACCAATTGACAGTGAAAGAAACGAGAAAGAAGTGGAAAACGCATTCCTTGAGGAGCTTTTTTGTAGGAAAACTCTAATAGTCCAACCAATGTGAACATATTAGCAATACCGAAGATTGCATAATGGAAAGAAAGCCAAAAGAGGCCGATTTTGTGATTATTGTGATCGTTCAAATAGTTTTTTCTTTTCACTTCTACTAACCCTGTTATGATCATTGAGATTGCTGAGAAAACTAGCTCAACACCAACTCTTTGTAGTTCTGTTAATCCATTTGGATGACCGGTGATTTCGCGAGCAAGTAGTACAAATGAAAATTCATAAACAGGTATCAAAAGGGTCATGAATACTAGCGGGATCAAAGGTATTGAAGCTGCTGGAATGTTGAAAGTGCCAATGAATGTGTTCTTAAAGGTTCCTCGTTGGACAAAAAAGGTAGAGTGGCCGGCTACGCTGTTTATATAGCACACCATCATTAATCTTCACGGTGAAGTGTGCAATCATGTTACCTCGTCATTATCTCAAGATTTCCATAAATATGGCAACTCCCTTGGAGCCCTCTCATATGTCAGGTATTATCATTCTATTTAGGTGTTATATTGAATGACATGTAGTTGAACAATATCAAGAGAACTAGTTTTGAATACTATCACTTTTTTTGAGCAATTTCGAACCAAATCAAACATGGCATGTAACTGTGGTAGATGCCTTTTAAGGTTTTATTTGAACCAAATGGAAATAAAAGTTGCTTTTATTAATTAGTTAATTATATGTCATTCTAAAGAACTGTATCTATGATATTATAAGGTTTTTATAATTGATTTAAAAGTGGCTAACATGACTTGTTCAAGTATGTATATTAATATTTATGTCCGGAGAATTTCGCAAAACAAGGTTGAACGAAGATTTCAACGACAGTGGCGTGAGGTTTGATGAGCAGTTGACTTGGCGAGATAAATCCAACTTGGGATGCAAACAAGCCTGCCAAGGGCGAGGTTAACAAAAGGAAGAACTCGCCAAACAGCACTCCAAAAATAAACCATGAAAAATGAAATATAGAAGCAACGGTCTCGTCATTAAATGTTTGAAGATGAAACACATAGTTATTCTAACCTTTCTCGACCTTTGAGATTTGTTTTGCAGATTCTACAAAAAAAGTGTTATGAAAAGATCAAGAGCGCCCAAACTGGGTCAACCTTTTTCAAGGCTCTGACTCGGCGCTAAAAGAAGATATAGACCGCCCAAACTGGGTCAACCTTTTTAAAGGCTCTGACTCGGCGGCTTGAAGACAATAGACCGCCCAAACTGGGTCAACCTTTTTAAGGCTCTAACTCGGCGGCTTGAAGACAATTGACCGCCCAAACTGGGTCAACCTTTTTAAAGGCTCTGACGCGGCGGCTTGAAGAAAATAGACCGCCCAAACTGGGTCAACCTTTTTAAAGGCTCTGACTCGACGGCATGAGCCCAAAAAAGGCTATAAATCCAAGACAAAGGAAATAAACGGATTCCAAATACAAGTAAGAAAAAGACCATTACCAACAAAAATCATTACATAATTCGTAAAGTCTGGAAATGAAATAGCCCGAACGAAAAATAACAGAGCAGAGTTATCAGCACCACGCCTTGTTCCAAGACTTGTGCTTGGGGGGGCTGTGGACCGTCAATATATTCCTAAGGGCTTAAGAACCCTCTAGAAGGACCTAACGCCCTTAAAAAGGGCTCCCTAGACCTTAGGCGCGCCCTTTAGTAGGCGCCGCCTTAGATAGCTTCTAGATGCCTCTAAAAGCCGGATAAAAGACTAAAAGCCCAGCTTACTTAGGGTATAAGTTACGCAAAGACAAAGCCCATAGCAGACTATAAATACTACCCTTGGGATCATTCTCATAATCCAATAATCATTCGAAACCCTAGAACATGAGAAAACCCTAGTTTTCCTTACCGTACTTTTTTGACAAGTACAAGTATGTTTAAGAACATCAGAATATTCAGCATAAAGTACAACTATCTAAAAGGAAGAAACCCAGAAGAAACATTATGAATTTCATATGTATGAACCCAGAAGGAGTTCAGAAGGTTGTTCAGAAGGTTCGTTAGAGCAAACCCACAAATCAATGTCCACACCAAGAACATGTAAGAACAGACGTGACATGAACATATCTTATGCAGAAAATGATTTTGACTTTGGATCAAGAAATCATTAAAGGCATCTATGGTGATTAAAGGATTAATGGACTTTGATAGTTCTTGGTATTTGTGCGTTCTTGAGTGATTAACCAAGACACAAACAAAGTATAAATCAAACCAAGGATCAAGTGATCCAAGAACATTAAAGCTTATGAACTCAGTCAGAGTTCAGAAAGTTAGAAAGAGTTCAGAAGGTTGGACAGAGTTCAGAAGGTTGTTCATGATGAACATCAAGAACCAAGCCCGGAAATTCATGAACCAAATGAAGAACATGCAAGATTCACGGGACTTAAATAAAAGTCAAGTAAAGTACATTGACTAATATCAATCAAGGAATAAAGACATTTATTTGATTAAAGTCAAAAATGGCATCTTCAATATTCATTCAAGACTATGAACATTTGAAGTACAAAACATTAGGAATATTCCATTAAGAATATCATCCTAGATGTTTTCCATGTTGCACTTCATCAATGTTTCACTATTAGGATTTGATTACATCAATTAAGAGTCTTACAAATCATCCTATGTGAAACAAAAGGAACATTCTGAAGTCCTTTGAGTTCAGAAAGTTCGATCATGCTCCATGCTTTTTCTGACATGAACAGTACAGTGGTTGGAAAGTAAAAAACAAATCCAAAAGCAAGATCAGGTCTGATTCAACAGGAATTCGACACATAAAGGAGTTGGTACTGTACAAAGCTAACCAAATCCCATAAATCATGGAAGTGAAGTGGCAACTCCACTTTATGAGATCCTGCACATTTTCCAAGACAGATTTCAAAGAAGATCTGATCTAACAACATTTTGAAGTCGTACAAGAACAATCTTCATAGTACAACCCAGAAATTCATGCGACATTCATGTGATAAAGCCCAGATGCATATCTGACCGTTTATCCACATGAACCCAGATGAAGATCATGATGAACACAACAACATTCTGAAGTATCTCAATTTGCCCAGAATTTCAAGTGAAAGTTGGTGGGTCCCAAGACACGTGGCACAAGACCATTGGTCACTCTCCAACGGCTACAGAGGCTCAAGAACTTTATAAATAGAGATCAAGACCTCAGCATAACACGCATCATTGCAAAGCATACAAGAAAAACAACATAAGAGTGTTTTGAAGCTTTAGCAAAAATTGATCATCATAAAGATTCCAAGAAGTCTTTAAAAGTGTAAATCAATTCTTTATGTTATCTCTTTAAAGATAACTTTTTCCTCCATTCTCCTTTTGTGTGTTTCTACAAACACTCAAACTTCATTCAAATTGTAATCAAAGTCTCATCTAACTTTAGGGGTACTAAAGTGTTAGTTTGAGCAAAAGTTGTAAAAGTCTAAGTGGTGAGGAGTGGACTAACCCACATTGGGTGAACCACTATAAATTTATGTGTATTCTTCTTCTCTTCCCTATACTCTTTATTACAGTATACACAACACATACAAACACATTTATTTATTTAAACTGTTTTTGCACTAACACTTCATAACGTTCTGAAGTCAGTCTACTAACTTAACTATTCCAAGTAAACAACTTGAGAATCATTTTTAAGTTATAGGTTTAATTTTTAAAGGGTCACAATTCAAACCCCCCTTCCTTGTAACTATTTTATCTACTTCCGAGTGGACGCATTTAGGCATATGTATGGTGGAAATATTTCTATGGTGTTAAAATAAGGGTGGAGACGGGGATTAGAAATTGGTTTGATGACAACTTGATTATAGTGGAGAGTGACGGGGAAAATGAATTTTTTTTCCGTGATCAGTGGTTGTAAAGTGACCCTTTGTGTAATATATTTAGAAGGCTCTTTGAGTTATCTCAAAATAACTATGTGTTATTTGAGAAGATGCATAGGTTAGGGTTGGATGAGTTGGATAAGATGTCATAGTTTTTTTTTTGGAAGGAGGTGCAGGGGATGTATTGTTGTTCTTTGTTGGACAACATTGTTTTTGAAGGCTAGCGTCATTGATAAGTGAACATGGAAACTTGATCATTGTGAAAGGAACCCTGTTAAAGGGGTATATCATCTGATGACGCAGGTGGAACATGATGAACCTATGGCTTTCAAAAAATCTCATTAGGAACAAAAATGCTCCTCAAAATGTTTATCTCTTTTCATGGAGCCTCTTGAATAACTGGGTACTAACAAAGGATAGCTTAGCTTGATGGAGTATTTTAAATATGGACTCATTTTTATGCTGCGTCAGGTGTGAGAAAGAGGAAAATGATATTATTTGTATTTTGAGTGTGAATTCTTTGGTAGCATATGACATAATGTTCTAAATTGGTTGGATAATTATTGTGTTTTTCCCATTAATTCTTGTGAAGGTAATATTCATTTTGGTGGTTCTCAATAGTTCCAAAAAAAAGTTCGTTTCAGTTTTCAGTTGATTTGGTTGACTTGCGTTTGGATTATTTGGAAAGACAAAATGCTAAGAAATCATGTTCATACTTCGAGTTGAATTGTTGGTGGAATAATGCGTATACTTGTCTTGGTTATTCTACCTCATGATTTGGTTCTTTAGTATCTTGAACTTTATATTTTCCATTTTTAGGCACATCTTGTGCTTGAAGTGTTTTTAACATAATTGATTTGGAGTCTTCATACAAACAAAATTCACATCAGTCAAGTCACAAATTACATACAATATATTAAATGTTAAGTAACTTAACACTAAAATTTCCATGGTGTTAGAAAAGGGGTGGGGATGGGGATCGAAATGAGTTTAATGATAATAAAAATATTATGTAACATTTTTTAAATAAATATAATATCTATTTTATTATTATTTTTAAGGGGATTTATTTTATTATTTATTATTTTGTTATAGCGACAAACATTTTTATCCAAAAAATTCGCAATTAATCAAAGCGTTTATTTTATTAATTATTATTTTATTGTAACCGACCAATATCATAACGGTACATTGTTTTATTAATTGTAATGTCATTTCTATTAATTATTATTTGGATGTAATTGACCAAATTTTATTACGCAATGTTTTTAATAAATTTGAACGTATATTTAATTTTTCATGCAAGTAATAAAGATTTTTAACAATTTGATGGAACTATTGTCACATGGGACATGCTGTTGTGAACACGCATGGGGGCTTCTATCTTGAACTAAAATATTTGCGTAAAGTAGAAGACAAAATAACATGAAACACATATATAATTTCTCAATATAATTTAACAAAATTGACATAAAATACCATTGAAGTATTAAGATGTACAAAAATAAAAATCATTCACTGATAGAAGACAAACTACCTTCTGATCAACCAGTTCAGAAAAATTAATTGTATAGACATTATTCTTTCTTTTTCCCTTGAACACTATGGAATTATCATTCTTGTTGATTATTGTGCAGTTGGTCTTATCAAACATCACATCATAACCACTATCACAAACCTGACTAATACTAAGTAGGTTATGTCTAAGACCACCTACCAACCACACATTATTAATAGAGATAGAAGAATTACCAATGGTTCCTATACCAATGATATTGTCATTCTGGTTGCCTCCAAATCCCACAGTTCCTCCCTCTTTCATTGTTAGGGTTGGGAACATAGACTTTTCTCATGTCATGTGCCGTGAGCAGCCACTGTCCAGATACCATGACTTGTGATCTTCCTTTACTCTTAGTCATATCTGCAACATTAAGAATTTCAGACTTAGGTACCCATATCTTTATGGGTCTTTTAGGGTTAGTACTGGAAGTTTTACTCTTCTTCTTTTGTGCCTTGTGCTTTAAGTTAAGTGGCTTCTGTTCATTCAATACCTTAGGTTTAACACCTTTTGGTTTTGAATCCCATGAAGCAACATTTGTTTTCCTTCTCTGAAACTTAGGCTTTAAGACTATAGACTCTGAGTTCTTCAGAACATGTGGCTTAGGTTCCGGTCTCTTCAGAATCTAAATCTTTAGAGTCTTAGATTCAGAGTTAGTCATAACCTTAGATTTAGAGTTCTTTGACTTTGAAACATTCACAATCTTAGAGCTAGAAGCTTCAAGTTCTGACTGGATTACAATCTCATACTCAACACCTTCAGACACAAAATAAGTTTTCAACCCTTCCTTAATGCATTCACAACATGATTTAAGACTGATTCCATTAGGTTTTCCTTTTGAGAATCCAATCCCTTTACCATTGTTCTTATATATGTTGTAAATCATAGAAGCCACTTTGCTTCTGTCAATGCCTAATATAGTGAAATCTTCAAGAGCATTATCTTGTTTACTTAAAGGTTTCTCATCACACTTTTCTTGTAGTTTTTGACAAAGGTACTTGAGTTTGTCTTCATAAGTTTTACAAATGAAGTCAAAACCTCTAAGTCCCTCCTCATATACTTTCAGATCGAATAGAGTCTTTTCTTGTGTTTCATTAAATCAACATATTTATATTTTAAATATTTCAACTCATTAGTTATGTGTTCAAAGTGTGGGAGGAGCTCTTTATGTGATTCAATAAGTTCTTCTCTGGGAATTTTAGAATATACCTCATTTTCATCCTCAGAGTCTGTTTCAGGTTCATCTTCTGAAGTCATTGTAGCTACTAACCCAACAACTACGTTTGCTTCATCTCCAGCTTCATCCTTGTCAGACCCTGACTCACTGTCTAACTCTTCCTAGGTGGCCATCAAACTTTGTTTGATATGTCTTCTGAACTTGTTGGATTTGAAAGTTGGTTTCTTGGACTTCTCCTTTGATTTCTCTTTCTGAAGATCAGGACAATCAACAATGAAGTGCCCTGGCTTCTTAAAGTAAAAACAACTTTTCTGATCTTTTTTCCTTGAGTCTTTGTAACCATTGCTTCTGCTCAAGAACTTCTTGTTCTTCCTAGCCAAATACTGAAGTTTGTTGGAGAGCATAGCCATTTTCTCAACAACAGCAGGGTCTTCATCAGAATCTTCAGCAAGGGACTCTTCTCCAGACTCATTTGTTTTGAGGGCTTGTGAATGCTTCCCTTTGGACTTTAGTGCAATAAGCTTTGGCTTCTTAGCAGATTCATGCTCATTAAGACCAATCTTCAACACTTAGAGTGTTTAAATCTTTAGCTTCCTCAATAGCAGTAACTTTAGGTCTCCATCTAGCAGGTAAGCTTCTTAGAATCTTGTTCACATGATCATAAGCTACATAACTTTTCTTCAGTATTTGAAGTCCAGAGACTAGAGTCTGAAACCTTGAGTACATAGCCTCAATGCTTTCATCATCTTTCATCGTGAACAATTCATACTGATGAATAAGCATAGTAGCTTTTGCTTCTCTGACCTTCTTGTTACCTTCATAGTTTGCACACAAGGAAGCAAACATTGCATTAGCAGTAGATTTGTCACTCATCTTCAGATACTCTACGTGAGGCAAAGCGGCAACAAGAATGTCTTTGATCTTGTGATGTTTCTTGTACAGCTTCTTTTGAGCAGCAGTGTGTTTCTTTCTATCAATAGCAACTCCTTCTTCATCTAAGGCCACATCACCAACGCCATCTTCAAGAACTTCTCATAGCTCTTCATATAATCATATAATGAAACAATACATTTTGGTTTTCCACCAAGAGAAAGTCTCAGGATCTCATTAAACCTTGGAGCTTTGTTGTTGGAGTCAGATGACTTATCATCAGAAGTACCATAATCATATTGTATGGCAGCACCACCAGAACTGGAACCTTCAACAGATGCCATGTTTTTCTCAGATCTTTTTTTGCTACACCGTCAAGTGCTAAGACAACAGAACCAAGGCTCTTGATAGAAACTAGGGTTAAATAAGTTTGTCGTCCCTATAAATATAACGAATTTTGATTTTAGTCCCTGTAAAATTAAACTGAATGTTTTCATCATCATAAAAAAAATTATTTTGTTTTTTGTCCTTAATGGATATAATTTTAACGTGTTTTTGACATTTTTTTGAACATAATATAAATATATAAATGTCGAATATAATAAACGGACATAACATAGATACAATTTGAACATGAAAGAGTTATAATTTTGCCATTTATATTAATATAAAATGGTCATTAAGGACAAAAAACAAAATAAAAAAATTTATGAGGATGAAAACATTCAGTTTAATTTTTTAGGGACTAAAATCAAAATTCGCTATATTTATAAGGACGAAAAACTTATTTAACCCTAGAAACTAAAGGTGAGAAAAACACAAGAAGGGGGGTTGAATTGTGTTAGTTTTTTTCTTTTTAAACTAAGTCATATGTTCAGAGTCTGATTAAGTTCAGAGTCTTATGCAGCGAATAATGTAGAGAGAGAGAGAGAGAGAGAGAGAGAAGAGAAAGACACAAAACGATTATACATGTTCCTTCCACAATCCGGAAGTAGTCATGTCCCCCTTGCACTTCCAAGGAGAGTTCACTAAAATCAATATCTGATTACAATTGCTCAAGCACAAAAGGAAGAGACTTCAAACTACTCAAGCACAAAAGCAAGAGGTTTCCTATGCTCAAGCACACACAAAAGAGTCTTCCTATGCTCAAGCACAAAAGCAAGAGACTTTTAAACAAACATAATTACACAGAAAAATGTTTGAGGTTGAACAGTTGATATACAATCAGTGGTGTTCACAATACAAATCAGATACAGACTCTTTAAGAATATAGAATTTCTATGATATGAAAGTTGTTAAGAAATTATAAGTGAACTTTGATGTGAAAAAATTTCAGCAGAGTTTTGGCACTTGTAAAATTGTTATGAGTCTCTTACAACCTTCGAGTTTTCACTCCTTTATATACAGGTGTGAAAGAGACGTTGTTGATTGCCAGCACATCAAAAGAGTCGTTGTTGAAGCTTGATAATCACCAATGATCTGTTGCTTGATTTGGTTATAGTCTTATGAGGGAACAATTTCAAATTCATTCCTTGAATAGAGAATAATCAGCGTAGCCACAACTGTTATCTTGTACTACTGCAGACATGAGGAGTGGAGTAGTGGAGTAGTGATTGTACAATTATACTATGTCATTTTCCTGTGCTCTTCAGTGGATAAGCATCCAATGTCTTCTAATTCCTTTGAAATAGCCGTTGCTCCAGGCTTCCATTCCTTCTGCAATGATATGGATTCAGAATAACAACTTTTAACTAATTCCAGCTTCCAGTCTTCAGACTCTGATGAACTCCAGCTTCTGATGCTCTTCAGACTCTCTGATGACGTCAGCTTCTGATAGTCTTTAGACGCTCTTTGTCTTCAGACTCTGTCTTCTACCTTGCAACACAAGATTCTTTTGTAGATTCCATTACTCTCATTTGTTCTTTCAGAATCAATACTTGACTTATAATTTTTGACTATGTTCCTGCACACTTGAACAAATATTAGCATATCCAATTGACATTTTAATACTTTGTTATCATCAAAACTTAAAGGTTGTAATATTAAACACATTTTGTTCCAACATGATCAAGTATAATTATGTAAGATCAGGGGATCCAACATGAGATGAACAACAAGGGCTAGCATGGGGGAATCAAAGGAAACCTGATTTATTGATTACGGTGGAATAGTAAAACTTCAAATAGGAAGTGACAATGAAAGGGCAATAGAAAACCCAAAAACACACTAAAAATCAGTAAAAGTCATCAATGTTGTATAGGATAATTTCATGTCTAAATTGCATAAAATTAATATGATGTAATGATATATATGTATTCTAACCAATATTAGTACAACATGTTGTGAGTTCTATGTACATAAACTAGCTGGATAATAAGTGGAAAATACAACTTATTCTGATTGTGACAATTGCAACTTAAGTGTTGGAAAAAGTTTATTTAGTCTCTTAAACCCATTCTTTTAGTTTTTGATATTTACTTGACAGCATGCGGGATCAGATTAATAGATAAGATAAATAATTCAAGGGTCGATTTGATAGTGAGTGGCATAACTCAAGGACCAGCTTGATTTTTATTGAATAATTCGATGATCGATTTGACAGTAACAATTTGTAATGACTTTCGTTTAAAAAAAATCATTTTTTTTATCAAATTTGTTCTTGTACACGTAGTTGCTGAAAAATTTGAAGACAAGTTAACCAATGCGTACAAATTTGAGGACGAAATAGCCTATTCACTCATTTAAAATATTTATGCAAAAATTCATTGAAAATTTTGAAAAGTTGACGAATAAATTTTGTAGGTTTAGAAGAATAAGAAATTTTTAATAAAAATTAAAACAAAAAATTTGAATATTTATATAGACGGAAAATATATTTAATCCTAAAAATATAAAGTCAATGTTCAGAAGGAAACTTTGTACTAGTCTATCCGCTCTTTTTATTTTGTTATTAGCGTATAAATTACAAACCATATTTTTTATGGAATTTTGATTAAAATTGTTTTGATTTTGATTAAAATTATAGGTGTAAATATTTTACATTTTCATATTGTAACAAACTATACTTATATTTTATACTTTCATATATGGTTTTGGGGTGGCTTTTTTACTTCAAATTATACCGTAAACAAATTTACATATAAGAATGTTATATGGTTTTTTGAAGAAAAATGTTTATACCATTTCATAAATAGTAAGAGTATCAATACACGAGGGTATTTTAAAATAAGTCGTGGGAGTAGCTGATAATGTGGTTGCCCTACAAGGGCGTGAGAAGTAAAATTATTCCTTGAAGCAAAGTAAGATAATATTGCCCAACTATACGTAGTTATTTTAGAGTCGAGCACGAAGCCCACGCAATCAAACTCCATATCACTAAGTCACTCTAAAGCATGGAATAATCCTAACGCTTCACCGACGTCAACAGAACACAAACGAGTAAAGCACATAGTTCTGGCCAAAACAAAAGCGCAGTCCTCGTCGCATAAGCACATGCCACAACAAGTACTGTTCGACTGACCTGAAAAAACGGCATCAATGTTGCATTGGAGGCGCCTGCACTGAAAGTGTTGCTATCGAAGATGAACTAGGATAGATATCGAACCACTAGCTTGAAGTTCAGCCGCTACTGGTAACTGATGTCGAGGGCTGATCCAAAGAATCTGTCGAGAGTTTAGGTGTTGTGCTAAATTTTTTATTCCCTTTATATACGCTAGACTAATTTTTTTATTTTTGGGGGAAGCTTTAGACATCAAATGCTGAATCAGATTATGATGACCTCTTTGTGTGCTATCTGCCACCGATGACTGTAATAGACACATTATTGATGGAACAGCCATGTTGACATTCTTCAGGCAACTTTGGGATGAATGCAGGTTTACTAGGAAGAGGAAGTAATGCAGTTTCACTGTTAAGCATATAAATTACTGCAGCCATAGTGGGCCTATCTGTGGCAAGTTCTTCTGCACACAATAGTCCTATATGTATGCACCTTGAAATATAATTATGATGACAATGATCATATATTTCTTGATCTATTAGAGATGAAATATTCTCTTCCCTCCATTGTATCCATACCTAAATGAGATAAAAGAAAAAGGAAAAAAATAATCAGACATTTGAATGGTGTGTAACAAAAGAAGAAAAACAGTCAATAATTGAGCTAAAAATGGTTTGTTGAGGCTTACAAATCCTAAAAGACTAAGATTATGCTCATCGCCATAAAAAGTTGAGTTTCTTCTCCCGATAACAATCTCTAGTAGCAATACACCAAAGCTAAAAACATCTGATTTCTCCGAAAATAATCCTTGCATTGCATATTCAGGAGACATGTAACCACTACATTAAAATGTAAAAAATTAATGACAATTATTGCTACTAATATATTGGATAAGAAAGGCAATCTTACTAAGTTCCGACAATCCTTCTAGTATTGGCCTGATCTTCACCTCCTCCAAAGATTCTAGCCATACCAAAGTCTGATATTTTTGGATTCAACTCCTCATCTAACAGGACATTACTTGCCTTCAAATCTCTATGAATAATTCTTAGCCTAGAATCTCTGTGAAGA
>Ga0228710_1008024_pt1 | contig 15329 bp, 10 predicted proteins | sample MedpolnodulmetaG_FD_177995 | JGI IMG/M metagenome (GOLD analysis project Ga0228710, IMG submission 177995) | Root nodule microbial communities from Medicago polymorpha collected in Santa Monica, California, United States - pink nodules | ecosystem: Host-associated > Plants > Roots > Nodule...
TATTAGCCATTTTCGATTTTGCTATCCCTTTTATTTCATATTATGAATACTTCATGAAATTTTGAGTAATGTTTAAGGTATTTTAGTATTTCTTTTTGAATAGTATGGTATCTAGTATTAAATTTATTAGTGGCCACACTACCGAAATAGCGCCTGCTACACGCCCCGCTCCCGCACAGCGCCAATTATTGAGTTGGCCGCGCCGCGCCGCTTTTCCGCATTGACAACAGAGTAAGAGAGTCAAGTTTCTCTGATAGGTAAACTCGTGAAAATGAACTGACAAAATCATAAGCTGAATAGATAAACTGAAATAAGCCGAACAAGTTCAAAAGAAAAATGAGTTACCAAGGGGGAATAAACCACCGAAGCCACCAATCCCGGGAGCCATCTTGGCAATTCTTCGAACAAGCTCAGAACCAGCGTCAATGTCAACTCCGGAGTCCTTGTAAGTAAGACCTTGACCTAATTCAGCTCTAACAGCAACAACTCTGCTTCTATCGTTCTTCTTCGAGTTCGAGCTCGACGACATTGATAGTGTTCTGTTGTTACCGTGGATTGCAATGCGAAAACTGTGGGTGATTGTAGCGGTGCATTTAGGTTTAACTGATTCAACTGCAAGAAAATGTGATAGCTCTGTGCAAGTTCCGAAACTCATTGCTAAAGAGTGGTGGAATGGAATGGAACAAGTATATGAAGAGAGAAGCGTAGGTTAGTTAGGGTGGGAGGGGATAAGGGAGGAATAGAGGCGGCTACGGGGTGTTGGCCTGAGATTGAGAGAGGAGAGACGACGGTCGGTGACGGTGGTGGAAAGGTTGTGCTGCGCGTGCGTGTTGGGAAAGAAGAATGAAAGGAAACTGATGGTGAAGGAAAGAAAGTGTGTCTGATGGGCTGGGCTGGATGGACAGATAAAAAAAAAACTTTTACTTTTACCACCCTATCTACTTTTTACGCGCCCTTTAATTTTTACAAAAATGTTCATGGGATTTTGGGTTATAAAATCCATTTTATAATCCGAACTGTGTTCGGATTTTATAATATGAAATATACTTATATATAATCGGTAATCAAATTTTTCCTATTTCAATATTTTTGAATTTTGCTTATAAAAACAACCAAAAAACAAATTAAAAAATGACAAAAACTTGTCAAATAAAATCATAAAAATACCACAAAAAATTCTAAAAATTATGGTGACAAAATGAGATGCCTCGATCAAGTTGACCTATTTAACCTATTTTTTTTGTAGGGTGGATTGAAATTTTCGATTCTCTACTTGAAAATTATTTGATTTTACTGAGAGAACTATCAATTATCATCCACCTTTCTCTCGATTTCTCTTCTGCAATATAATCTCTCTCATTTTATTCCCTTCTCTTTTTCTTCTCTTTCTCACTTTTCTATCTATGGAAAATGCCAAAAATCACCAAAAGGTAAGGAATACAACAAAGTTATATAATCTAATGCATTGTCTGTCTCTCCTCGCCTCGCACAATGTATAATAAAATAGACAGTGAACAAGACAAGTTGACCTACCATAATAATGGTTTTATTTTTATTATTTAATTAATTAGATGGACTTTAATGTTTTTTTTAATATTTATAGACAAGTTATGCGGATTTATCTATCAATTATTTATGACAAAAATCGGATATCTTCCGCATACAACTGTAGATGCTAATCACTCAAATATTGTGGAATCCAAATGAGTGGCAAACTCTCTTTGAGAATTCTAAAGCGGTTTCACGCCCAATTTACCTAACCATGGACTTCTTTCCAAGGAGAGCAATTTGTCCATTTCAAGGAGCAAAAATGTTAAGCTGAAAATGCAGAATTCAATAATGGTCCCGTAGCCATCCGAATGCATTAAAAATCAACTATTATCTTCTTGCACCTAGAACGGAAGCTGTCTCAAAATAGTGCAAACATTAATCACTTCATAATCTAGTTATTTGCCTGCTTGAAGTTGTTTAAAAGCAAGCATTTATTTAATTCCACAAATGATCCTAAAGCAAGGTTACTACGTTTTACGCGTCATGAAAATCAAAATAGGTGACTACGGTTCTCTGATATGACTTGGGAAAGTGTTCATGGTTTAGATAGATAATAAAATAATAATAGAAAATGCTAAAGAGTGCCCTTGGGACATTGGATAAGAAGATAAAAATAGAAATATAGTATTGAAAAACGGTGAAAAGTGATAAATTTAACTTTTTAAAAGTCAAAATATTGTTGAAACCAATACAAACATACTACTTTTGGTTTCTTTAACCATTGCCTTGAGGGCACGGGTTAGCAAGACCCTAAAATAATTTATGAAAAAGTTAAAATGCAGTAGCTAACTCCAACAAATGAAGAACATATTTTTAGAAGACTCGTTTGGAAAATCTATTGAAGTTTTATTTTCTGCAAGTGTTTGTTGAAAATTTTATCCAAACTAGCTTTAAGCACAACTTTGTTTCAACTCACCAAACCAGTTTGTTCCACTTTGGTTCTCATTTGATATATGAGTTTATGACAATTCCAGTCAATAAAAATGTGGCTGTCCAGCTGTGAAAAATACAACCAGCCTTAACTAAAATAGTAAAATGTGTAGTCATAAACTGTACTAATCTAGTTTATACCAAACCAAATTGTACTAATCTCTGAATGGAACTTCTTAAAAAAGAAGTTTTATGCCGTTCCTAGGAATTTTACTGCTGAGATTCAGATTCATTAAGGGTAAAGAAATGATCGAATGTGGACCTAAATTGAGTTTAGAGAAAAGACCAATTAAAAATAAAAATAAATTGATCCAGACAGACAACTGAAATTCATCAATCAGATATCTCATTTCTCATAACCCCTTGACAAAGACACCAATCTCAATGACTTCTATATTAATGACAACTAGACACTCCAGACAAATTTTATGATTTTCATTCAAGTCATGTTTACTGAATTTCTTCACGCTTCAATGCACAACGGATATAATATATTACAAAACAATACACCATGCATACCAGTACCAATTTTTACACAATCTTACTGGCCAACTGATGGGTTTGTTAGCAACTCGAGTGATTTCTTCAAGTAGTCTACTGCAATTGAGACATCATCGAATGCCAGTGCCCCAACGGCAAATCTTGCAGCTTTGTGTGCCTCTGCTATTCTTTCAGGTGGTGGCTGGTAGCTACTGTCATACTGGTATGTCGGAGTTGTTGGCTTGGGTTCCGGGACAGTACCATTTCTGCTGCTGGAACTGTTTTGGGTATTTAATGAATGGTTTGTAGTCAGAGGAGCTGACTGGGAAGAATATGAAGCATCGGGCCCTTGATAATAAGTGTGGTTTACTGGTACCGACGGTAGGCTGCTTTCTGTAAAACTTGGATAAGATTGAAAATGGGGAAGAGAGTAAGGAGGGGGAGTTTCGTGAGAAGGGTAATTGGGACCTAAATTCTGTGACTGATCTGGTGAGTATTGTTGGTGGTTGTAGGGCTCAGAATAAGAACTGTCTGATCTTGCAGGTGGAGGCTGATGGTAATCTTGGGAAGGTGGAGGGGGTTGATAATCTTGAGAAGGTGGAGGAGGATGGTAATCCTGGGAAGGTGGCGGAGGATGGTATTCTTGGGAAGGTGGAGGAGGATGGTATTCTTGGGAAGGTGGAGGAGGATGGTATTCTTGGGAAGGTGGTGGGTGATGATAATCCTGGGAAGATGGAGGAGGATGGTAGTCTTGGGAAGGATAAACTCCAGGTGTATAAGAGTGAGATGATGGAGAAACAAAGGAAGAATGCTTATTATCATTTACCCTATCATGAAACTGCAAAGATGGTGGAATGTTTGCAGAATTTTGATCATCAAGAGTGTCGTTGAATTTAGGTACAGGAGGAATGCTTGGCAGATTCTGGTAGTTGACAGGGTTATGATAACCATGTGTTGAATCGGATTCTGACCCAGCACCAGAAGCAGAAGTTTCAGTAGTCCCAATATCCTGCAGGAATAAACAGTTGAATTTTAATTGTTTATAAATTTATTAATATATCTATTTATTTATATGCACTGATCAAACTCATAACAGACCGAGTTGAGTTTTGAATCATACATATATATTACTAGGAGAGCTCGACAGAGCGGACAGGTCCTCGTCACCAGCAGGTGGGCCAGCCACAGGCTTCCTTCCTTCTTTCAAAGCCTTTCTTATATCAGCTGCTTTCCATACTGCATATTTCTGTTTCTGCTCCAGCTGGAAAATAAACTCAGAAGTATTAAAAATACAATTACACAAAGGTATATTATTGCCCCAAGTTGTTGCCATACAAGACAGACTAGCAACTGTGCAAATGCAATTGAGACATTGTTAAAAATAATTCAATGCATTGAAGTACATACATCAGGCTGAAGTTCTCCAAATTGATTAAGAATCTCAAAAAAGATGCTAGCAGCATAAAATGTTTTTGCTGTATTCCTGCAAAAGGTCAGAAATATATCTTGAAAACTATCACACATGAAAGAAATATTTAATATCCAAGAAAGTTATCTGATAGAAGTGCTGTCAATCTGGGATAGCGGATTGTTAAAATTCCGCAATGCAATAGGGCTATGGCGCCACTATACCCGCTATTTGACAACAGTTTGTATTAAATAGCGTTTCACCGAACAATAGCGGTTTGTCTAAATTCCACTATGATTTAGCGATATAGCGCCGCTATAGCTGCTATTTAACAACACAGTTATAGGCATAACAAAGGAACATGAGTATTATAAGATTATAATGATAGTATATCTGCATTAAAAAAGAAGCGATTTAACATACACATCTGCTCTTCCGGCACGATCTTGCTTGTCTGCTTTCCCAAACACATTCAAAGCAAATCCCTCAAGATATAAATTATCTTCAGGCCCCAACTTGAGTCCCTTTTTATCCTAGAAACGATAATACAAAGATAATTTTATAAACATATTGAGGATACAGTTAAATAAAAAATCAACAAACATAACCAATCAATGTCAGCCACTGAAATTCTTTTCAAGTGATAAAGAAAAAAACAGGTTGTCATGTAAAATTTCACATTATCATCATCAAAATTCAAGCATGAGGCAGATTCACTACAGCTAAAAAATGACGCAGTCACTGTAAACAATAATAAATTGAAGGATTCAAACTCTTTGCAGTCAAGTCAGTGTATTGAGCCAGCGGATGAAAATCAAACAGCTCAAACTTCAAGTTTCCTTTTTTAACGCGATTTACTTGTCTTAAAATGAGTCATTCGATCTTCATTCAAAAGTTGACTCACTGACTGCATGAATGTGAGCTTTTCCTAGGAAACACTGCAGTCAGCGGTCACTTTAGTCAGTGATCTAACCAGATTCACATAACTTAAAATGAGTCGTTTGATCTTGATCCAAAAGTTCCAATATAGCAACAACATGAATGTGTGATTTTCTTGGCAAACGCCGCAGTCAGCGATCACTATAGTCTACACAATCTAGTCGCTGATCAAGATCAGATAGAGATTCCTATCTATTGATTTGTCAATGCATGATGTGATTCGTTCGACCTCTATCTAAGCGTTTTGATGGACTGACTAAACTAACTATACGAAATTTTGACTGCAAGGTCTCAGAGTATTTCGATCTTAAATCAGAAGATCACACATCTAATAAATTCAATTCATTCAATTTTCATTCAAAACCTTTGACTTACTAACTACGCAACACAATGTTTTGATAGCCGGAAACCTGAGTGCATGTTTGAGTGCATGTTTGGTATCACAGTCATTTTGTCAGAATCACAATGAGCCACTATAATTTTTCAAAAGCTACAAAGTGTAGCATCTACGGAATTACAGCAGTGTAACGTGACAAATCCACGGTGATACTAAACATGCAGTCAGTCCATTCATCCACAGTAACTTTGGGATCAAAAAAAATACAAGTCATAAATTTATAAAGTGTCTTGTAGTGATTTTAATTAATTTTGATTAGGATCAATTAAACACAATTAGCATAGTTAAACAAAATTAGATTAATTAAATTAAGAACCTTTTCAAGCTGTTTCATGAGAGAAACAAGAAGAGCATTAGTAGTTTTGGTGCGATCACTTTGTGGAATCCTCAATCCTCTTTCCATCGCATATAATCGACCTAAATTCACACAAAAAAATAATCAATAATCATAAATATAATTAGGTTATTTTGGATTGAGAATTCATGAAACTATAATCAAACGTAAGAATTGATCTTACAGTAATAAGCAACGAGAGGTTCGTGTTTCTGTAATTCATCGGCGCGTTGAAGGTATGGTAACAAAGGCTTCGCGGGTTCGTTCTCCGCCATGGAAAATTCTCAGAGAGAAACTGTTGCACAAAAACGACGTCGTTTATTCTCTTGTGCCTTCGACTAGAAGAAAAAAGCTTCTGATTTTCGTAATAAAATAGAAATAAATAATGTGGCTGACGTGTTCGTTACACCTTTTTAGATTGTCTTTGGTTTTAAAAGATTTAAATAAATTAAAACAGGATTTGACATTCTTAATTAACATTTTGTTCCATAAAGTTCTTAATTAATATGCTTAGTTTTATCCAAAAAAGTTTTTTTTTTTGGAATTTGTCCAAAAAAGTTAACATGCTTAATCAATCAACATTTTTTTTTTCAAAAGTGTCTATAGCAAAACGCATATACATCTTAACTCAACTTGTAAAACTATCGAAATTGCAAAGTTGAACCCTATAACCATATTCAAACCTCGACTCTTCTATTTGTGCGTATGAATTTCAATGATTATTTTTTTTTTCGTTCATTTTAAAAAAATAATAGATGTACTTTTCGTGTTGAAAATTGTGAGTATTTATTTTGTTAACTCACCGATTTCTTGAGAAGGGCCCCTATAATACATATTTTAGCTATGAGGTAAATAAAGTCGGTTCAAAATACTCAGGCAGCCATGAAAGCCATTGAAGCTGAATGTATAGGTTGTTTTGCTCAAAATTTGGGATTTGGATCCTCTTTATTTGCCGAGTATCTCTGGTTCCCTGGACCATTAGAAACATATGGGATTATTGTCTTGCTTTGACTAGGCATATGAATTTTTTTTTTTGGTGACTCATATCTTCAGAGAAGGTAATTGTTATGCTAATAGGTTAGCAAATATTTGTATGTCTTGTAATTCACACCAAAACTAGAACGGATTACATTATAAATAGATTAGGTCTTCCCTTTAGATTTGTAAATGGATGAAAGATTTTGGCTTTATGTCTCCTTTCTTTTTTTTTTTGTTGCTTCTTTTATCTTTTAATGTATAGTTGATGCTGTTTGCATCAACAACTTTATATATAAAAAAAAAAAGTCGGTTCAAAATATCTTTAAAAAAAATGTAGGTTCAAAATCAAATTCAAGAGTATAGATATATATATTAAGTAGCATTGACATTATTTAAATCAGAAAGGCTTCAGATTTATTAATTTCAGTTGTTGAGTAAGACACTATTTTCATACCTTTCAACCAGTTTCTGATATTATGAAGAGCAAGTTATACCTCCTGAGGCTTGTGTGTTTGGATTCTTAAGTTGTTTTCTATGTGGCATGTACGAATTTACTTTTTCACAAAATCTCCAGGTCTTGGTAGGTGAAGCCCTAGGTTTGGTATCATCTTCAATGACCCTCATCTGTGAACTTGGGAAGAGTACTCATTGTGATGTACTGTTAAGTAGTTGTAGATCTCATTACCGATCCTCACATTGCATTCATTGAATTTTCCTTTGGAGCCATCATTGAGGTGTAAGGGTGTTCCTCGCTGTAACTCAAACCCTAGCTTTTTTTTATCATAAAAATTCGAACTCAATGCAACAAAATTTACATTTACCCATCCTACACACCAATTACTCGCGTTAGACCAAATTAATAAGTTGTGTACATATTTTGTTTCAAAAAAGTTGTGCACATATTTAATGATTAACACGATCAGTCCAATTCACAACTAGTCCCAAAGTTTATCAAATCTCTCTAGTTTGTATTGCATCTTTAATTATATTTATGAAATGCCATGATTTTCTTGTTTCTAAAAAAGGAGAATGCATTCCATTCCACACCTAAACTAAACATTTATAAAATTCCAACTACCAACAAGGAGATAGTTCGTCAAATTCATAGTTATTTATAAAATTCCACTATATAATTGCATCAATGGCCCTTAAATCCTTCTTTGATCCCAATGTACCTCTTAAGGCCTGACGTACCTAAACTTTTACAAGTAAGTAAATACTCCGTCCCAAGGTATTAAACAAAAAAGGGAAGGCATGACAAAAACAATGAACTTTTTTGAAAAAATTTGTGGTCACAACCAATTAATGGTAGAAGCTAAGATTTGGAAGAAGAAAAAAAAGACAAAACTACTACCGTATATTTTCATAAAACTACTACCGTATATTTTCATACTAAAGGGCTTCAATGGAATAATCCAACATGTATTAGTAAACCTCCAAATGGAAAATATACCATACACAGCTCAGAACAGTTTCTCTCTAATTACTTGTCACTTACATATTATATTCCTAAAACAGTAACTAGTAATATGACAACGCTACAAAGATGAATTGAGGTTGGAAACTAAGCTCTCATTAGGGTGACGTTGGGATGGGTTCCGTACCAGAAACGTGGGAAGCAGCATCTTCTTTTGACATGGCCACATAATTCACAGGAGCAACTGGTCTAGTATTATCCCTTTTTCCATCTTTTGATATGGACCTGCTTCCATTTTGATGAGCATTAAGCGATAGCCGTCGGCTAGGAGTACCGTTGGCCCCTCCATTAGCACGAGGGCCACCTACCTTCTTAGCAGCGCTAACTGGCCTAGCAGGGCTGGGTTTTGAACCAAAGGGAGCTTCTGGTTCTGTGGTTTGCTGCTCCTGAAATTTCTTCTGATCCTATAAAGTGGAAAGTCCACAAAGTAAACGAGTCAGTAAAACTGTGTAGTGAACAGAATTTCGTCAAGTTTACTTTTGCTCAGTCTTATTATTAGCAAATGCTCCAGTTAATTCGATAATCAGTCATCCTAACCATCATAACAATGAAACTTACCCTCATTCTTCGTTTTTCTTCTTCCCGTTCATGCCTAAGCATGGCATATTCATCTAACATGGCAAGAAGAGGAACGCCGTCATATGTGAATGACATATCATGAGTCTCTTCCCATGCACGCGTTTTGGCAACCAATGTATCAACCAAAGCTGCATATACACCAAAAGAAACAATGTTAATTCTTCCAATAATGTAGCATCTTTTTGTTACTTCATATTGACAGCAAATATGATTAATAATAACAGTATCTGATGGTGGTTGTGGTTTCATTCCATACATACCGGGAATTTTATTTACCAGTATCCGAGCTTTCTCTGCTCGCTTGAGGTTTAAGTGTGCACCTCGGCTTGCATTATACCTGTTGTCATCCTGTTTTGCATTGTTGTGTAAGAAAAAATTATTAAATCCAAAATGATATATTGGACAAACTTATGCAATCATTTAATGCAATGATCAAACTTGCAGTAAAGCTAAAACTTGGTAATTCTGGAAATATGGCAAGGCACTATCAAAAAGCAAATCACTGATACTGATAGACTATAGAAGAAAGGCAAATGCAAATTGACTCAGTTCAGAGGATTACAAGTTTCACTAACATGATAGTAAATGTCTTAATTCACTTTCTCTCACCAAAACTGTGCACAACCAACAACACGGACACAGAAAAAATGCACAAGGGAGATTATAATTACCCGATTGTAGTCCTCAAGCCAGCTCTCTTCTTCACATGCTGACATCCATTTCTCAACCTTGTCCAATATATCTTTTCGGCTAAAAGCTTCTTCTTTGGCTTTTGCTATTTGATTGTCCATGTCAGCCAGTAATTCAGTTGGTTCAATGTCTCCAGAATCAATCAATGCCATAATCTTCTCTCTTGCAGCATCCGAATCTATTTCTATATGAGCATTAGCAAATATCTCTTCAAGTTCTGATTGCTTCTTGAAAGCAATTTCCTTCATCCTGCTTGCTTTAAGCTGGTCAAGTCTCTCAACTTCCACTTCAGCCTTCATAAAAAGAACAAAATAATATGTTAGCATAAGTTTTGGAGCTCAAACTTTTAAACTTCAGAAGGTATCTAGTACCTGCTCAATCAGATCCAGAGCAAGGGCACCAGGAATAGTGACTTCATCGACAGAAGCTGAGATGTTACAAGTAACATGGTCAAACAGTTTCCTTTCCTCTGGAGGAGTATCCATTAGATTCCACAGATCAATTAATTGAGAAGCTAATTCTTGGAGCTGCAATGGTTGAAGCAAAATAAATTATACCATAGACTAAAAGCCAATCAGAAATGAATTCAAAATGATAAAGGTAAATTTACTTCCAAGTGTGATAGGCATGGATATTTTGTGAGACAAAAACAACAGTATGTAAGAATTACAAACAAAGGAAAGCATATAGTTAACAACCTTGTTCCTCAAAAAAAAAAAAAAAAAAAACAACCTTGTGCAACCTCTGCTTTTTATCTTCTTTCAGCGTTAAAACTGTGTTAGCAAGCCTGGCTAGAGTTTCATTGCTTATGCTTTTGGATTGCACACCAGTAGGATCATTCAGGCTTGGATGGACCTCAGTTACCGTACTAAAGAAGTCCATACCAAGGACAGCACATAGATCATGCACAGTACTCACAAATTCAAAAACCTTTTGCAACCTGTCACTCTGCCAAACAAAGCAATGTAAGAAAACTGTCGATGCACTGTTAAGTAAATGAAATCAATGGAGTTTTCAAATCTGCGACTAGATGATATAATATTGGACACATAAACCAAAATTACCTTTTCCTTTTGAAGCTCTTGAAGCTCAGATTGATATTCTTCAAACTTCTTCAGGGTCAGGTCTGACTCATCAACTGCAGGTACATCATTAAGGTTCAAGCTCCCGGTTATCTCTCCACATATTTTTTGAATTTGTGACTGTACGTCTGAGAAATCCTTTATTCTTTCTTCCTTTTGTTGCCATAGCTGTTCAAGTGCTGGTGCTATAGCTGCAAGCTGTTCCTTGATAGTTCCAGAAGTATTATCAGGCTGCGAAAGAATAAAAGAAATGAATAGTAAATTAGTTCACAAGTTTATTATTTTAATGCATCATAACGCTATATATACAGCAATTGTGTAATGCACTTCGGATAAAAGGACAAAGCTAAGTAGTTAGTTACGAACAATTCCAGCAAATCCCTTTTCGCCAAGAGCTGATAGAAGTGTAGAAAACTCAAGCTTAGCATCAGACAATGCTTGAAGTAGCTGTGCCCTTGACTTTGCAGCATGTTCAACCTTTCTCTTGTACACATCCAAGCACTCCTGCTCTAACTGAAGAAGCATCTTGTCCCGTTCCTCATCACTTTCACCAACTTCATCCCATATTTCCTACAGAAAATAAAGATAACATAAACCTATTAATCCATAAGTCATATGCTTCTAATGATGCAAAGATGAATTACTAAATGAAGTTACCTGCAGCTTCTTCAACAAGGAACCACATGTGTTCTCTCCAATAAGAGGGTTTTGAGCTTCAGTTACAGCCATTGAAGTTCAGGAGCAACCTAGCCTGCAAACCCCACAAAAAAAAAAAATCAGAAATGCCTTGCTCCATCAACCAAACAGATAGAAAAATCTCTTCAGTGAACAAAAACAACAACAAGCAAGATTTATCCACTATGTAGGGTCGGCTACATGAATCAAATACTATCATAAACAAACTGATCTTTGAAAGAAAATATCTAAAAAACTGGTCTTTATACCAAAAACAAAGTAACTGTATAAAACAAAACAAAAGACAAAAAAGTAAAAGAGGAACAAAAAACGTTTCAGCTCATTCTAGGGACAGAAAACTAGGAACTTTGACTAGTCCTAAGACTATATGGATCAACTAAACCATAGTAAACAATGTGAATCCGGAATCAAGTAAACCACAGTGAAATCAAACTCAAAATTCAAGTTTTTTTCCACTGAAATCACAGTGAACAAGGTGATTTTACAAAAAGCTATCCAAAATCATGATGGGTAACCATGATTTCAACAAATCCAAAAATGCACTAAAACAAAGCAAAAGACAAAAGGAAAAAGAGGGAAAAAATTCTAGTACATCTGATTCTAGGGAATGAAAACTAGTGACTTTGACTAGTCAAAGACGCAAAAAACAAAATTAAAACAAGCAGAAAATAGTAGACAATGTGAATTGAGAATCAACAAGACCATAGTGAAAACAAACTCAAAATTCAATGTGAGTAAAAACATTGAACTCCAGTGCCCTAAATTATCCATATCAATACATGAAACTTAACAAATTAAACCAAGGATCTTGGAAAAGTAAGCCATTTTTGTTCTTTCTAAATTATGACAACTATTACTAGTTGTGGTGTTGCATTAAATTAATTGCATATAAAAATCAAATGAAATCTTTAAATAAATCAAGGTCCATTAAGCAAGCATATATAACCATAATTGAATGCACAGCTAAGGTAATCAAAGGCAGTGTTGAAAGGATCACAAGAAAAGAAAGAAAAACTAAATGAATCCATTAAGAAGTAAGTAAAAAGAGTGCATTAGAATAGCGATGAAAGAAAGAAAGAAAGTTGAAGAAATGCAAGAAATGAAGATGAGATTAAAGAGAGCATGCATTGAGAGAGAGAGAGGGGAAGAAGTAGATCTTAGAGGTGTGAGTATAGATCAAAGGAAGAAGAAGAGAGAATGGTTACCTGGGTTAGGGTTTGTGAAGTTTCAGATCTGAAAGGAAACAGAGTGTTTCTGAGAGTGAGTGTGAATGTGAATGTGAGTGTGTTAATAGTGACAAAGTCTAGTATAGTCTATTGTTTATAGTGACGAGTGATTAATAAATAGATTAGATTAGATTAGTACTACTACTACTAGATTTTAGATTAGTATAAATAGATAGATGAAGAGAAGACAGAGAGCATACAGTGCGGGGATGGACCCACTCAACAATCTCTATTCTATTTCTATAGTCTCATCATCATAATTTATTTCTTTAATTGCCATGCATTTTCTATCTTATTTACATATATGACACTCTACATTTCACCACCGTCCACTTCTTCCCTCGTAATTACCTCCTATTTTCCCCATAAATTAAGTAAAAATGGGGTTTATTGTTTTGTTTGATTTTGTGTTGATAATTTTTAATGAATTGATTATAGTTTAAAGTGATTTGAAGATAAAGTAATATTTGTTTGGGTAAATTCATTTGAAAGTAAATTGAATTACAAATTTAAAACAAAAATATTATAAACTTGTTTGTTAAAATTTCAATTTCTAACTTCAAATGGAATGAATTTTAAAGACATAATCAATTATATTTAAGAGAAAATCAACATATTATAATCAATTCTACATCTTTAAAATTAATTTTGACCCCATTAAGCTTAAAATCAAACACACTAACACCTTGTTAATCAACACTATAGATAATTTGTCACATTGAAGGAGATCAACCCTTTCTGCTGTACTCGAGTTCAATCGGAACAATCATAAACTTATAAACAAACCAGTGGTGATACATGTACACCTTCATGTGGCAATACACCTCTTACACCCACATAAAAATCTGATATGTGGCAACCTGAACCCCACACAAAATAGAAGAGAAAGTGTGGTTGTGAGATGAAATTATCAAAATGTCCATAATGCATGTGGTATACAATAGAGTGTATGAATAAAGGGTGTTCATCTAATATTTTTCTAAACAACAATGTATGATTTTAGAGTTGAGACAAATTAAGTAAAGATTCCCCTAAAAAAAAATAAGTTGAGTGTGTGTTGGACCTGCTGGTACACGGGCAAAGCATAAGAACGTGGAGAAGGAGTATCGTTCAAGAATTTTAAAAGGGGCAATAGTGTAATAAAACAAAAAGACAAAGGTAACAAATAAAAAAAAATCCTTTTCTAATTTATTATTAATAATTAATTGAGGAGAAAATGAAAATCAAAGAAAAAGGAAAAGCATAAGAAGAAGAAAAAAAAAGGAAGAGCAGATATGGGGCAAAGACAAAGGTCACGGTCAGGAGTTGGGTGTCATCACGAATCAAACACGTTTATGTCCAAATGAGTAATGACACCATCCTTTGTTGCCACCTATATTTTTTGTCTCTTAAGTGTGTGTGAGATAAGCTTTTGCGACATTAACATGTTTACATTTTCATTTTATATCATTTTCCTTTCAACCATTACTTGCCTTGTGATTCTACGTAAACATATTCCATTATTTGAATAATTTTTTATATTATATGATGATCATGGAAGGGAAGTCATATATCATGTATCATTGTTGATGTTGGGATTTATGGCCTACATTTCAGATTTTGTTTTCTTTTTTTACCAAACTTATTATTATATGCATGTATATATATAGTAGACTCACACTTAAATAATACTCCTACTTCCTTCATCAATTCTTATTTTATTTGGTACAAGTTGTTTTCTCAATTTATTAATATATCGAAAATTACATATACTACAAAGTAGGAAAACAAGATCATGCAGTATGTAACAATTATTGCTTTATTATTAATAATAATAATGTCCGGTTAAGTATTGATAATCATGACTACAGTGATTGGATCAAATCATCAAACTAAGATATGTTTTTTTTAGATAAAACTGAGATATGCTTGTTAACGTAAAGAATAGAGTATGTAAATAAATAAAAGTGCATGCATGCTTACATTTTAGTTAGAAACGTACAAATAATACATAAATCCTTTTTATGATCCAACCTCTGAATTGGTTAGAAAAATAATAAAAGCCGCTATCTTTTTAAGGTCTCACGAGAAAACCCTTCATCATTAATTAGATCTGCCTTCTTTTTTATAGTAGTGATAACTTAGCTCATAGTAGCATGTTTAAGATATGTTCTTTACAACTAAAAAAAATGTTATTTACAAGAAAATATATATCTGTTACTGACAGTATAACGGATATTCCAACCCTTACAACGATAATCTTAGGTGCATGCATGCAATCGAAGGGATTAAACCACCAATTAAAAAATACAAGGATTACATTTTCCCAACCATGATCAAGACATAAATTTAATGTTCTCCTCCAACACGGATTCCTTAAAAATTTATCCTCTGAAAAACAGTATTATTTCTCATGTTCGTTCCAAATCCCCTTGTAGCAAACCAAATAGTATGCCTCAATGTGATATACAATACAATCAATGCCCAATTACTACTTAAAAATAAGAAAATATCTTGTGTATACACACACCCCTTATGGACGTATACACCTTGTAATAAAGAATAAAGTGATATGTATATATA
>Ga0228710_1008027_pt1 | contig 15320 bp, 5 predicted proteins | sample MedpolnodulmetaG_FD_177995 | JGI IMG/M metagenome (GOLD analysis project Ga0228710, IMG submission 177995) | Root nodule microbial communities from Medicago polymorpha collected in Santa Monica, California, United States - pink nodules | ecosystem: Host-associated > Plants > Roots > Nodule...
AAAAACATTTTCACAACAAACCTTGATTCAAAAATCAAGTGATCCTTTATTTTCATGCTTTCGTAAATCAAAATTGCAATCCATCTTAATCCTATTTCAAGTCATTTTTCTCTTAACATAAAAAACATAAACAAATACTCATTTGCCGCCTTGGCTTTTCTTTCATTTCAAAACCTTTTTTTAAACTAATAAAAAACACAAAAACAAATCAAACGTCGATTTTTTACCCCGAACTACGAGGTTTTGATCCCTCATGGGTACGTAGGCAAAGGACACTCGTCCTTCCAAATCAATAAAAAAATGTAGATAAGTAGGTCTCCTTTTTTCCTTTACCACTTTAACTTTCTTTTTCCAAAATAAGCAAGTTGTAGCACAAAACGTTAAATAAAACCAAGAGGTTCTCGTAGAGTACTACGGACGTAAAGGGTGCTAACACCTTCCCTTTATGTAACTAACCCTCGAACCCTAAATCTTTTCAAAGGGGTGTTTCGAACCTTTTTCCCCTTTTCTCTCAAAATTAAATGTTCAGTCGTGAAATAAAATAGTGATTCAAACGCTAACCAAATAGCCTTGATCTCCGAAAAATGACGCGACACGATGCTTCAAATATCTATACGCCAGTCCCCAGCAGCGGCGCCATTTTGATGTAGTATCAAAAGTAACTATTTTTGCGTTATCGTCTCCACAGGGACTGGTGCGATATTCTAGGCCGTTCAACAATCAGTGTCGGTTTGAGCTAGGGTTTTCCGATGGTTTTGTTTCATAAACTATTAAACTACGAAATTGTAAAAGGTCTGAGAGTTAACAGGGAAATGAGTATGCTGCGATTAAACTTCATCAACCTACTTGTACGTATTCTCGGATTTGGGTTGTGGATTCTAATTATCAATCGATATTATCACATATTGCTCAACAACATCATTCGTGTCCAAATGATATCGTGATTTCTATTGGATCGTTTAATTGTCGATGTCTCACACTATTAAACGGTCCAATAGTCGATTGTATCGTTGTATCGTCGATGTCTCGCACTATACAACGATACAAAAGCTTTAAGTTCCAATATCCAAAGTGATTACCAACCTAAGTTCCATGTCAAGAACAAAAGTATTGATAGAAGATTATTCTAACCTAGATTCAAAAGGTATTTTTCAATCACAATTTAAATCCATAAGATCAAAACATGGAAAGCAAGAATAACATCAATATCAGAAGATAAATTAGAATCACACAACATCTCAATCAAAGGGAATACATACTAATAGAGTTAACTACATTTAATCCTAACAAAAAGAGTTTAGTTACTCATTGTTATGGTAACCTTACAAGGAGAAAAGAAGAGGTGGAATGGAACCAAGCCATGATGTCTCAATGATCTTGTGTCTTCCTTCAATCCTTGTGCTCCTTGTTCTTTAGAGTCTCTCTGTGTTTTCCCCTGTTTTCTCTATTCCTAAAGTGGCATAAGATCTCTCTTGATCTTCATGAATGAAAGACCTTTTATACTTTTTTCTCTGACTTAACTCGCCTCGCGAGTAGGTGTGCTCGCCATGGCGAGTTGAGCTTTCTTCCCCAGTGGGTTTCTGCCACGTCAGCTCTGAGGGGTTAGACCGCCTTAACTCGCCTCCTGAGTAAATATGCTCGCCATGGCGAGTTGTGCTCGCCCTGCACTCGCCATGGCGCATGGGAGGCGAGTAACTATGCCTTCCTGCCTTTGCTTACTTTTGCTACTCGCCATTGCGAGTTGGAGGCGAGTAACTTCAACTTTCTGCCTCATCTCGCTTTTGAGCTCGCCGTGGCGAGTTGACCTTTGCAATTCTTCGTGTTTTCTTGCTTCTAAAGTGTCTAGGCGTGCATTTTCCTACAAAGAGTTGGCATTAGATGTGAAAAGCATAATTGAATGATTCTTCAGTATTTGTGAGCTTTTCGCATGATAACTTGCAAACCAAGTAATCAAAGTGCCTAAAATATATAGTCTATTTAACTCCTTTTTGACACTTATCAGTTTCCACTAGGATAGTGTTAATTATGATATTGCCATGTCTTTGTTGAATACTATTGAGAACAATCAGTTTCATAGCCTAGAACTGTTGAGGCTTGGGGAACCTGAGCGTAGTTCCAAAATTAAAATATTTAGTTCGTTACTATAAGCCGAACGCCCTCTTCTTAAGTGAGACGTTAGTCCACTCAATGTTTTGATAATTGTTTTTCTATTAGTAGCAATGGTCGAAGTGGTGGATTAGCACTATTTTGGCATAACTCTCTTGTTTGTACAGTGCTTAACTATTCTGCTAATCATATCAATGTTGAGGTTAATGATTTAAATAAAGGAAAGTGGCAATTCACAGGTTACTATGATTTTCTCGAGGGTAGAAGAAGACGTGCTTCATGGGATTTCTTGAGAAATCTTGCGAACAACACCTCTCTTCCCTAGTGTATCTTAGGTGACTTTAATGATATTCTTGATGCCCGTGAAAAAAGGGTAGGTGCTATACGTCCTAGATGGCTTATTAATGGGTTTAGGCAAGCAGTGTCTGATGCGGGGTTAACTGAAGTCTATATGAAAGGCTATCCATATACTTGGTTTAAGAGTTTAGGCACGCCTAGAGCTGTTGAAGTCAAGCTAGATAGAGCTCTTGCTAATGCAAATTGGTTTTGTATGTTTCCTAATGTCACAGTTGAGAATTTAGTGGCACCGACATCCGATCACTATCCACTTCTTTTAAAAAAGGAGGAGACTCAACGTATTTGGGTTCCTAGGCAGACATTTAAATTTAAAAATGCTTGGTGTGTGGAACCAGGAGATTATGATATTATTTCTGATAGCTGGTTATCTAGTGCAGGTATGCAGGATGTTGACAAGCTCGCAGCTTGCACTAATGACCTGAATTCATGGAATAAGACAAACCGAAATGGAATAAAGCAAGAGATTGAAGGTTGTAGACGAGATTTGAATCATTGTCGTATCCAAGGGGCAGCGGCTGATCCAAACATTTTGACAAATTTGAGAAAGCGTATGACGCATTTGATGATTCAAGAGGACAAGTATTGGCGGCAGCGAGATAAAAGGTAGACCGTATCAATTTTTTGGAAAATGATGTTGGTGTACGAGTTTTAGATGAACAGGGTATGTGCCAGGTTGCAAAAGGGTATTTTGAAACATTATTTTTGGAAAGCAATAGCACTCGTGCGCCGGTTGTAGACATTATTGAAAAAGTTGTTTCTGATGATGATAATGTTTTGCTTACCGCCCCTTTTCATGCCCATGAGTTCAAGGATGCTATGTTTTCTATGCACCGAGATAAGTGTCCTGGTCCGGATGGTTTCAATCCGGGTTTCTTTCAACATTTTTGGTCTGTTTGTAACTCTGATATCTTTCAGGAGTGTTGTGCGTGGCTCAACAATAATCAATTTCCGCCATCACTTAACTCTACAAATATTGCTCACGAGTTAGCTCAGGCAGCCCTGTCTAATCCTAGCCCCCATATTATTGATGATGTACCTACTTGTATTTGGCATATTTTACCTAATGAAATGCAATGGATTTATTCCTTAAAAAAAAAAAAAACTTACAAATATATATAATCATATATCAAGTAATTAGGAATATGTTTGAACAATAATTACTCACAAATTTATGGTTTACACTTAATTGAGCATAAATCACCAAAACAACTTATTACAAACATCAACTATGAACTTGAACACATAAACACATCAATTCCATGAAATTTATCATACCCATTACAACACATAAATTAGGAGTACGAAATTCAATATAAGAAAAATCATAAATATCATAATTCACACACAAGCACTTATGACCCGTAAGCTAAAACTTAATTATAAGTGATTATATGATTACATATATCTATCCCCCTTACATCAAAGCTTTAATTTCACTAGCTATGGCTTCACTCTCCCCTCTAGCTTCCAATCTCTAGCTTTCCTCTTCTCCAAGTTCTTCCTCTTCTCTTCTTCTCTTTATTCTTCCCACTTTCTCTCTCTAGCCTCCCTTTGTTATGAGATGAAATGTTCTTAACCCTAATTTCTCTTCATGAGTTAAGTATATATACTACCTTCCAATGGGCCAGGCTTCTAATATTCATGATGGACCTAAAACTCTTACTAACAAATTCTAAAAAGTTACTACTCATTAATCCGCTAAAACACCGAATAATTACCATCCCAAAATAATTACCTCAATTCACTAGTAACTTAGTAAAAATAACTCTTTTCACCAAAATACTAAAATAACCTTCCCAATAAAATTATTAATTTACCCTTACTCGGCAAATGACCAAAATACCCCTTAGTTTTGAAGATGACTAAAATACCCTTATAAATTAAAAATCCATTAATTCCAAATGAAATACACACAAAGACAAATAAGCACATATAGTCACACATAAATAATTGTACAACACATAAATTTATTTACATAAACAAATGATTAAATTACATCATAAGTCTTAATATAAATTAACGATCTTTTACAAACAACAAACGTTTACTGGACCCGTGCGTCAGCACAGGTTTGTTACTAGTAAATAATTAAAATAATTCTAGCTAAAAATGAGTTTTTACACCACCTATCCACTGACAAACCCTCCTCCCTACAAATGCCCACCCTCCACCACATGGACCTAGACCGCCCACCATCCCTCTCACTCCCTTCTTATGTCTCATACATTACCACTAACACCTTATACCTAAAATTATTATGATCAACATACAACCTCTAACACCATTTTGCTAACAAAGCCAAATTTAATCTCTGCATTCCACACACTCCTAATCCTATATTCTCCTTATCTAAGCAGACAATGTTCCAATTTATCCATAATATTTTCCTAATTTCCTCACACCATGAAGAAACATTTAAACATAGATTCAAGGGAAGAGATGATACATATGATAACTTTGAAGAAAGAAATGAAATAGACCGAGTGAGAAGGCAAGACAGATTTCAAGAGAACAGAAGACCACCCATAGATAAATGTTGACTTTTACTCTAAAAGCCTCTTTTTAATTCCATCAAGCAAACATATACCAAAATTCAATCATTATTTAAGTGAATCTTCTATGTGTTCAACAACACCTGGATGACAAAAGAATCATATCATATGTAGTTTTGATACTGAACGATGAAAGTGTGTTGGACCAATCATCATCTTCATCATCATCACTATTTATTTTACTTTTATTTTTACGAATCTTTTTACATTATTACTTTTTTTTTTTACATCATATCATTTTTTTATATTAATTTTTTTTTTATAGTATTACTATCATCACTATTTTTCCAATTGGGTGTTCCATAATATATCCGACAATATACATGACAAACAAAAATGTTACGTTTGTCAAAAAGGAAAAATGTTACGAGTCAGGCATGTGTGTCTAGTACAACTATGTTTGTTTTGTGTTTGATTGTTTGTAAACACATTCTAAATAGCGTTCTAGAAATCAAATTTTGTGTCATGTTGGTATTCCAAATTTTCCTTTACCTATTCTTCTCTCTAGTCCATTTCCTTTTTCTAATTATTGGCATAAAATTTGAGTATGGATTACACATTGAACGAAATAATGAATTAAAATGGTGAGTGCAATCAGACAAATAGGATTGAAATAAGAAAAAATCTATTTTATTTCATATATTTATTTTGTAATTAAACTAGCAATTTAACTACTATAGTTACAAATGCACATTTTAGCTTTCAAAAGAGGGTTGTCCAAACAAGTGCCAAAACCATTATATTTGCTGGAACACTTTGAATGGCATTCAGGAGTTGTACTGCATGGTCCCAACCCAATCTCACATGTTCTTATAGGTTGATTTGGATGCCTGGAAGGCACGTAGTTGAAAAAACAAGTGCATAGGTTGAAGTGATCACATTCCCACCGTAGTACACCACCATCATAATTTTTGGATTTACAAACTGACTCGCAATTTATGACATTACATTTGTCGGTAATTTGTGAGCATGCTCCTGCTTCTACCTTTAATTGCACTGTTCTCATATTATAAGAGAAAAATATGTTAGAGATTTATATATCTTAAATCATATTATTGAATGCAACTTTGATCTCATATTTTAACTGAAAAAAGATTTTAGTCTTCATATTTCAAAAGTTTAGGGTTTTTTATCCCACATTTTAATTGGCTTGTGAAGGAAAATAATGAAACTTGTAATGTTTGTGAAAAAAAATCCCGGATTTATAAACTGAAGGACCAAACCCATGTTTAAGTTAAAAAAAGACCAAAAATATATTATTAACCAACATCAAAATCATTGCCTAAACTAACATCATGATAAAGAAAATGAAAGAATTTGAAATGTGATTGGCCATTGAATAATGACTCTTTATTTGTGTTTCTTTTGATTTGGTATTTGTGTGTGTTTCTATGTTACTGGTGAAATGAAAGTGGTGCCTTTTTAGCTATAATTAGTGTAATGTATCATTTGAAAATTAATTAACATAAAAAAGGTTGAAGAAACTAATAATTACCTGCGGCAATGGTGGCTAGGATGACAAAGAAATAAAAGAAATTTGAGATGTGGTTTGCCATTAGTAAACAATTATTTTCTTTGCTAAGTTAATTTCTTTTAGCTTGGTAGTGTTTTGAGGACACAGTGATGGTGTCTTTATATGCAAAATTATTTTGTTTGACATTGTTATGGAATAATTCACAATTATTGATAATAATAATATTTAATTGCTACTATTAGTAAAAAAATAAAAAATTGCTACTAATATCGTGGAATACCCCTTCCGAGAAGACAAACATTGACTATCATCACGTCATTCAATTCTCCTCAAATCAGCTTTTATTTTAGATAGTATTGATGCCACACTCATGTAACGGAATCAAATTATTACTATTTCCCTGAAATAATTATAACATAATCAATTAATATCCCAATAATTACCTTAAAATCAATATCAACCAATCACATTCAATGAATTACCTGCATACAATTAACGTCATCAAAAGTAATGTTAACAACTGTATGGAATAATATAATATAACATATCCTGGCTAAATATATCCTCATTATTTGACTTTTTTAAAAATTATAATTTTTTTTACTTAACATAGTAAAGGTTCATATTAAACACACACGCATAAGTCAGGAACTATCGATACCTGATGTAAATATTTTGACGGAAACCTAATCTTACCCATATAAAATAATTAACTACTAGATCATCGACCCGTGCGATGCACGGGTCATATCAACTATAATATATAAGAATAAGAATAAAGTATATCACATTATAGATTTGACTCATAATTGAAATTAAAATGCCTCTAGTGTTTTGTAAAAAATAAGGGAGATTTAAAAAGTCGATTAAAAATGTGATTTTCAGATTCTAACCATTAACATGGTAAAATTGGTCATTTACAAAAATGTTAATTTAAAATTTAGGCTTAATAAGGTCTAAGAATACATTTTTTAAAAAGGGAATTATTTTTTAGGGATTCAAAGGGAACTTATAGTTACAAAATGTGGAGCATATTACATCTATTTAACATATATAAATAATAAGTACAACTCACATTTATCTATCCTTAGAAAACAAAAACAAAAAAACTCACATAGGAACCTATATGTAGGAACACAATTTTTTTTTTCTCATAGGAAACTTATAATTACAACGTGTGGAGTATATTACATCCATTTTACATATGTTTTTTTTCTCTATAAACGGTAATCAATATAGGAAGAACATAAATCAATATACATAAAAATTACTCCAAGTAAAATCCTCAGATGCAAAGGCATTAACGTAAATTTTTTATGCATGTTATGTTGTGCAAACTTTTCATTTATTTGTTGATTTAATTCCATAAATCTAGTCTTTGAGTGTGCCTTGATATGCATTGGAAAGAGAATGACAATTTAATGTTGATGGAAATAGATGTTAATGGTTACGTTGGAATTGATCAAAATGGGTGGGAGGGATGTTATTATGCATTAAACATGAATCATCTAAAGTAATGACATTAATAACATGTTGTGGGAATTCAAATTCGATTTTCAAATTAGCAAGATGGTTTAGGAGTATTAATTGCGTGGAGAAAGGAGGGAAATTTTTAGGTCAGAAAGGAGGGACATTATAGGATCCTACCTTCTGCACCACCTGTAATATCCCGCTTGTTAATTCTGTCTGTTATTAGTGTTAGTTAAATGCGTCTGAAAATGATTGTTTAAGTGATGACATTTCTGTAATTTCAAACCACCTATATATGTAACATTCCCTCGCTCCATTAATTTTCCCCATTCTTTCCCACACAATCAGAAGCATATTCCCTCATTCTCTCCCTCCTCTCAAGGTTTTCCCTCCCTCTTCACTTTGAATCTCCAATTCATCATCTAAACTCTAACCAATCTAACATGCAAGCTTGTAAGTTGTAGTTTAAATTGTCAAGTGTTGTTGAGCTAGAGCTTGGTATACATGTTTGACGAGAAGAAAGGGTTTAGTGCAAGATCTGGAGCTAAGGGTTTCAAAAGATATTAGAAGTGCTTGTTTGTTTGATGGGATGAATAGCTGGAAGCAGAAGCAATAAGTTGATACTTAAGCTGTTTCAGAGAAGCCAGAAGCACTTAAGTTTGATTAAGACAGAAGCTTAATAAAAGCTATTTTAAAGCATCGAAATTAAGTCATAGTGAGTTCCTTTAGATAGAACCCAGTTTTAGGGTAGATTAATTACTTATTGTGTGAGATAATTGACTAATTATAGTAATTGTATATATGTTAGTTTTTCTCCTATGACAATGCATGTATGTGTTCATGCTCAATCTTGATTTATTGATTTAATCTTGATAACAATGTCATTTCGAAAATGTAAGGAAAAAAATAAAGGTGTAACACCCTGCAATAAATCATGCAAATAATTCAATTATTTAAAAGAGTTTAAGATGTCACGTCAACATTTTCTCAAAACATATATAAATACAATTTTCATAAAACTCGCAGTGGAAAAACATCATAAATGTCTCGACGACATGTAATCATCCTCAAGTACATGAATAGTAAAATCTCAACACCATGTCTCAGGTCTCATATACATAACAATAGTCTCAGCAAATAAATCCAATAACAGATAAATGATATAAAATGCAAAAGTCCCGACATGCCTAATCAAAGCCTAACTAGACTCCAACCAAAAGATAAGAGGTAGCTCCAAGCATACTCATCCCTCCTAGAATACTAACATCATGGGAATATTATCATACTTCTATCATGGCATACAATGGCATATTCATTTTCCAAGTCAAGTAAATAATCTCCTAATCAAATCATCCAACAAAGAATCATCGCATAAATAATATTATCTCAAGTGTACTAGCATAACCAAGTACACAACTTCACATAATCACAACAATTCACCAATTACATAATTTCACCAAGTCACATAATCAAGTATGTCACATTTCACATAACTCATGTGTATGTAATGCTCTAGACACAACTCTAAATGCATGTGGTACCAATGGGATATCAGAGGTAACTTTACCGATTGATCCCTCTACATATTCTCTGCATATTCTCTACATATATATAAGACTTATGAATGCATGGATGTCAAGTATTGACTCGATGATGCACAACACCAATTTACTCTTCATATTCTCCACATTTTCACCACATTGCATTATCAAACAATACATCATCCACACATCAACAATTATCAAAGAATTAATCATCTCTAATATTCATCATCAGTTATTCATCTCTAAAATTCATCATCAACAATCGTGAAACAATTATCACTACAAGGAACAACATCGTCTCATAAAGCACAATTCTGATCAGTGCATTTTTGCACATATTTTATAGCATTGTATTTTGATATTTTGAGAGATTTTTATGCTTAAATTATAATTTTAGCATGTTTATTTTGGTTCTGATTTGAACGTTAACATAATTTATGGATTAATTTCCGTTTTTAATGTGTTTTGACTCATGTTCACTGTGCAGCCATAACTTTGGTTATGGTTATTAGAATGAGGCATACAAATAGGCGTTAGAAAGCTATGGAAAAAACATACAACTTTTATGCTTAACGAAAAGACCAGTATAAACATCTTAATGGTCGAATATGCGAATCTCTGAATCCGTTTCGTTGACCATGAATTTGGATCCACTGTTGTTACCGCAAATAGGCCGATTAGCTATTTCTAAGCCCAACTCTTGGTAAACTCAGTTCTAAGAATTAGGTTAAATCCTTACGGTATAAATAAGGCTGCAAACAGCTAGGACAAAATCTTTTTGTTATTTTCCATGGAAGCTTAATCATGTAGATCAATCCACTAGTTAAGGATTCTGTTTTAATGTCTTGAGGTCTGAATTTTAATGTCAATTTTGTTTCTTAAGATTTACTATCTTTATCCTTTCAATCTTTTATTTTCCCATGATCATATATGTTTGGGCTCTTGTTTCATTTCATATTTATTCTATCGATTTCAATTTGTTATAATTTTGTATGTGTTTGAACGCTTGTTTCAATTCAAATCTGATTAATCGAATTGTTATCGGGGAGTTGCTTAGGATATTTGAATTTGTTTAGACGCTTGATTTAAATTATTTCAAATGAAGATTGTTAGGTTCTATAACGCTTAGTTTTATAGGTTTGGTTGACCTTGGTAATCAGATTACTTGTGATTTTGTGACGCTTGCTCCAAAATCACAGTAAATCAAATTCTAGATTTTTGTGACGCTTGTTCCAAAAATCAGTAGAAGTTATAATGAAATTAATTGATGCTTAATCGTTTAGTTTTATAGCCAAGATAATTGAATCATAGAGCTAATAATTTTAATACTTGTGGTAGACTCAAACAGAATCTGATAAAATAGTGGATTGGTTGTTTTGTCAAATTGTTAATTCTATCAATTTAATCATCTTTTCTGCAAATAAAACTCACCAATTTACTTTCTATTTGTTGTTCTAATTTGTATTGTTTTACCTGAGATCCTTGAGAAATGACCAAGGTTTAACTACCTTGTACTACTTTTTGTAAATTATTTTGACCGCGAACGACAGCGATTAGTAACCAACATATTATACACCCATAAATCATTGATTCATTATTATTTCATCATATTATCACGAATATAAAGTCATTTTCAAGTTATCAAATCATAATCCATCATTTTACCAAAGTTCGTCTATTTTCACAAAAATCGTCTATTTTCAAATATATCAACAAAAGTAGGATACTAAGCTCTTACGTATCAACAAAACATTCTTACATATCATGGAACAACTTAGTAATTCAAACATAGCATCTTCATTTCACAAAATCCATTCATTTCTCAAAATGCACAAAGTTCGTCTCATTTTCTTCATGTTTCAAAATCAATTTCTTTTTCAAAACAAAGTTATGTTAAACCAATCATATAAGCTCAAATAAACTCTAATCAAATAGGTTTAGGTATTTGGGACTCCTAGAGATGCATTGGTAACTTAGGTATTTGGGACTCCTAGAGATGCATTTGGAACCTTGAAAGTACAAAATTTTGCCGTTCTGGACCATACAACTGACAGGGCCGCAAGTGTACGACTATGTGTGTTTTAGTATAAAAAGTATCGTATCCACATAGACCAATCTAACAAGTACCGCTTCTTGTTGTTTCTATGTTTATCTAAGGCAAAATTCATAATAGCGTTGGGTTTTATGCGTAAAATAAAAAAAAAGATTTTGATTAATTAATTGACGGGTAGAGACCAAAACGACGGTTTCCGTCGACCTTCGTCACTCGAGTAACTTTGCGTTAATTAAACAGTAACGAGAAAAATAAAAATTTTGTAGAAAATATTGAACAAGAGACACTGTTTGCTTTCCCAATACGTTGTCGAAATTTTTAGACGTGTAACTCCCTACTTTCGTAATGTATAATTATAGGCTTAAAAGTTCATTTTCTTAATTCAATAATCTTAATTAAAAGAAAATAAGTTCTTTCGCTTTAGCCTTCTCAATTAAAAATCTGAATTTCTCTAAGTTATATGTCGTTTTCGCTCTTTCGATGCGTAAACGACATATCGGTGTCTCTACTTTCGCAGTAGACTTTTTAAATTGCAAAACAGAACTTTTCAAAACAAATATTTAATTTCTTGACAATTAAATGACGCGCAGTTACATGAGATCCGTCGGTACGACAGTCCATACCTTTTGGACTCAATTTAGACTACTCACTCATAATTAAATTAAGAACTAAAAATAAATAAAAGCAAGTGAATAACAAAGGGAAAACCGAACCTGAATTCGATGACAACTTTAATTTTTTTTAAAAAGAACCGCTAGTACTATCTCCGTCCCTAAATATAAGACCTTTTTGAGAATTTTTTTTGTCTCTTTTTATAAGACATCTTTGGTATTTTCAACTACATTAATTTATTTTTTTACTAACATACCTCTATTTATTTTATATATTTTTCTTCGTTCAGCAAATACTATGTTGAAAACATACACTAATTCTATCTCTTTAAGGATAAAATTGTAAAAACAATATAAATTACAAACAAATTTATAATCATTTATAATTAGGGCCCGTTTGGTTTGAGAGTTTTGGAGGGGAGGGGATGAGAGATTTTTAATTTGAAGTGTTTGGTTCAATTTTTAGAAGGGGAGGGGAGGAGAGCAAATTTTATTACACTGCCAAAATTATCCTTAAATTAATTTAAAATTTCAATATTATCCTTATAACAATATTTATTATTATTAGGTTATATTATCCTTGAAAGAACTTTTGTTGTTATTATTATTATTATTAGATTATAGGTTGTATTATCTTGTAACAACCTTTATTATTATTAGGTTATATTATTTTTGTAACAACTTTTCTCTGTAATAATTTTTAATACTACTTGTAACAACCCTATTACTAATCCATTATTTCATTGTCTACTTCGTGTTGTTATCGATTACATCGTTATTGTTTCGTTACTTTATTATCCATATTTAATTAAGTTTAAGGATAAAACAGTAAAATAATGTTAAAATATCTCCCCTCCCCTTGCGAACCAAACACGTTTTTAATTAAAATATCTCCCCTCCCCTCCCCTCCCCTCCTAATTCTCGATATAAACGGTAGAAATTAGAAGAGATTGGCACGACACTGTTCTGAACCAAATACCCGCAGCAGTATGAATTAAGCAACTATATGATTAGCAATTAGAAGAGCATCCGTAGCGATTAGAATTGGGATGAACAGTAACACAAAGCAATTGTGTCGGTGGCAATTGTTTTAAGGTGCGGCAATCTACTATGCATATGATATGATATGCTATTGTGTGGGGAAATATGGAAAGAAAGAAATAGTAGGTTATTCAATGACAAAGATTGTTCGACATGTCAAATTGTTGATAAGATTAAGTCACTTACTTATTTGTGGTTGAAGACGAAAATCATTAATCTCTCTTTCAAGTAGCATCGTTGGTGGCTTAGTCCGTTCACTATGTTGGACATGGGCTAATGTTATTTCTTTCTCAGTTTTTTAGTTTCTGTTTTTCTGTTTCCCTTCCTTTGTACATATGTTTGTGACTATTGTTATTTTCCTTATACACCTTATGCTAGAAAGAACATTTTAATTGAGTAATATATTTCATTTTAACCTCTTAAAAAAAACACAAAACAATTGGCTTTGCGTGGTAACCGCAACAACAATAAGAATTAAATACGATTGGAAGTGAGTATCAAAAAGCCACGTAGTAATGAGTTGGCACAATTGGAATTCAAGTAAGTGGCACAACAATATATATTACGTGAAAGCAACTAAATTGGAGTGAAAGAGAATAATAGAAAACTGAATTTGGAATTGAATTGAAACAAAAATATTCTGGAGAAACCTAAATAAATAAAAAGAATACGGCAGTCTAAAAAGGTTTGGAATGAATCATAAAAGCAACGATATGAAGACAGTAATCGAAAGGAAATTGAGTTTATACGGCAGAATGGAAAATTGTAGGCTCAAAATATTGTACGGTGGCTAAGGTTCTGCAGTATACAATTTGACAGTAGCTTCTTTTTTTGTGGTGGCTAAGGTTTGAACCCGGACGTTACATATATTATGCATTGTCGCTATCAATTGAGTTAAGCTCATGAGGACAATTTGACGGTAGCTAAAAGGTCTCAAAAGAAATAATAAAATAAAACTGAAACTCCAAAACTAGGGTTCTGAAAATTGCATCCTTTGCAACTGACTGTCTCATGTGCTTTTATAGTCTAATTCTTGAGCAGACAAATTGTCATGATTTCTTTCTTTTTCTCATTTTTCTTCACTTTTGCTTTTTATACTCTATGTACCTAAAACACATCAAAATACCAGCACTAATCGTGCAAAACACAATAATTGACTCTAAAATAAATGGAAAACAAACTATTTAGACACTGCATTTTGCATATTATCAAACTGCCTCACACGTGAACCATTGCTTGTCCTCAAGCAAAAGGCAAGGAACATCAGCAACACAATTTAGTAAAGGTAGAATCAACCAAAAATTTATTGCATTTTTATTTTTCAAGGCTTTGTTCTCGGGGTACACTTATCACAACCTAGGCGCTTTTGATGAATCATATCAACCCAACAATAGTTTCAAGTGTGTGTGTGTGAAGTCCATCCCTTTTATTGCTCTTATTTAAACAACATCCTAAAGAACAACACTAACCATGCTATCAAACATATGAATCAAATGTCACAACTTCTTTTCACCTAAGCTAGGTGGAAATGTTTATTCAATTAGTGTGTTCCAGAGATAAAATTTTGTAAGGGGGCATCAGAATTACCATTATATATTCAAGAGGAAGGTCGGGTCATTCTTGGGATGTTAGTGAGGGTGAGTCATTTCCATCTTACGTCAATAACATCCTCTCTTGTCAACAGTTCAAACCGGGTCATTATTGGGATATTAGTGAGGGTGCGTCACTCCCATCTCACGTCAATGGTTTTCTCTTTTGTTTTTGAGGGCTGCCCACCTGTTTTGGAAAAGTGGTGGGTGTGAATCACCCCAATCTTGCTTTGATAGGCAACCAATTTTTGTTTTTGTGGACCACACACCTATTTTGGGAAAGTGGTGAGTGTGAATCACCTCAATCTTACTTTGATAGGTGACCTTTGTATTCTGAGCCCCTTTTTCTTTACACCTTATTACATTTTAAATTTCCCACTCTGACTTAGGCTACTTTTTGTGCACTTCAGACCCTAACTATTACTCTTCTCCATCAGAACCAAATACACAACTGCAAAAACAACTTCTTCATCATACAAAAAAAAAAAAATCCATCTCCTCTTCTCATGTCATCATCTCTTTT
>Ga0228710_1008028_pt1 | contig 15320 bp, 8 predicted proteins | sample MedpolnodulmetaG_FD_177995 | JGI IMG/M metagenome (GOLD analysis project Ga0228710, IMG submission 177995) | Root nodule microbial communities from Medicago polymorpha collected in Santa Monica, California, United States - pink nodules | ecosystem: Host-associated > Plants > Roots > Nodule...
AAAAAAAAAGCATTGCATTCACCTCACTGTTCTTCTGTTTACTTCCATACTCCTTCAATCTAAATCAATTTGTCATCTCTTCAACTCTTTATTTTCTGAAAAAATGGCCGAAGCTTTAATTGGTGTTGTGTTTGAGAAATTGTTGTCTCTTTGCTCAAAATGAATTTGCCACCGTTTCTGGAATCAAGTCTAAGGCTCAAAAGCTGTCAACCACTTTGGATCTCATCAACGCCGTCCTTGAAGATGCTGAGCAGAAACAAGTCACCAACCGTTCTATAAAGGTATGGCTTCAACTACTCAAAGATGCAGTTTACGTGTTAGAAGATATTCTTGATGAGTGTTCCATCGAATCTGGTCGACTTAGGGGTTCATCCTCTTTCAAACCAAAGAACATCATGTTTCGCCGTGAGATCGGCAACAGGTTGAAAGAGATAACAAGGAGATTGGATGATATTGCTGATAGTAAGAACAAGTTTCATCTACGGGAGGGTCGAACTGTTAGCCAAAGCTTACTTAAAGTAGATGAATGGCGTCAAACCAGCTCCATTATTGCTGAACCAAAAGTATTTGGACGAGAACATGACAAAGAGAAGATTGTCAATTTCCTTCTCAGCCAAACCATAGTTGGTTTAGGTGGTATTGGAAAAACAACTCTTGTTCAATTGGTTTACAATGATGTTAGGGTGAGTGGCAATTTTAATACAAAAATTTGGGTTTGTGTTTCCGAGACTTTCTCGGTCAAGAGGATTATGTGTTCTATTATGGAATCTATCACAAGAGAGAAATGTGATGCCCTGGATTTAGATGTAATACAGAGAAAGGTGCAAGAAATGTTGCAAGGTAAAAGATATTTGCTGGTTTTAGATGATGTGTGGAACAAAAATCAACAACTGGAATTCGGATTAAGCCATGATAAATGGAATACATTGAAATTTGTGTTGTCAAGTGGATCCAAAGGTAGTTCCATTTTAGTGTCCACTCGTGATGAGGTTGTTGCGACAATCACGGGAACATGCCAAGCTCATACTTTGTCTGGCCTCTCTGATAATGAATGTTGGTTGTTATTCAAACAATATGCATTTGGATTTTACAGAGAAGAGCGTCCAGATCTTGTGGCAATAGGAAAGGCAATAGTTAAGAAATGCGATGGATTGCCTCTTGCCGCACAAGCATTGGGAGCTTTAATGAGCTCAAGAAGTGAAGAAAATGAATGGCTTGAAATTAAAGAGAGTGAACTTTGGAATTTACCACATGAGAATTCTATTTTGCCTGCTTTGAGGTTGAGCTACATTCATTTAACTTCAACCTTAAAACGATGTTTCACTTTTTGTTCCTTGTTTCCCAAAGATCAAAAAATCATGAAGGAAGAATTGATTCATCTTTGGATGGCAAATGGATTTATTTCATCTAGGAAAAATTTGGAAGTTGAAGATGTTGGCAGTATGGTTTGGAATGAATTGTGCCAAAAATCGTTCTTTCAAGACATGGAGATAGATGAATATTCTGGAGACATTACTTTCAAGATGCATGATCTTGTCCATGATCTTGCTCAGTCAATAATGGGGCAAGAATGTATGTATTTGGAGAAGGCAAACTTGAGTAGTTTGTCAAGAAGCACACACCACATAAGTTTTGACTCCAAAAATTTGTTATCATTCGATGATGGTTCCTTCAAAAAAGTTGAATCCTTGCGAACATTGTTTAACTTGAATAAATATATCTCAACAAAAGATGATCACTTCCCATTAAACCGTTCTCTTCGGGTTTTATGCATATCCCAGGTATTATCATTAGGGAGTTTAATTCATATAAGGTATTTGAAACTTTGTGTTCTTGACATAAAAAAGTTGCCCGATTCAATTTACAACATACAAAAACTGGAAATCTTGAAAATAAAAGACTGTCGTAATCTGAGTTGTCTCCCAAAACGCTTGGCTTGCTTACAAAATCTTAGGCATATAGTCATTGAAGAATGTTGGTCTTTGTCTCGAATGTTTCCTAACATTGGAAAATTATCTTGTCTAAGAACATTAAGTGTGTACATTGTTAGTGTAGAGAAAGGGAATAGCTTGATAGAGTTACGTGATCTAAACCTCGGTGGAAAACTGCGTATTGAAGGCTTAAAAGATGTTGGCAGTTTATCTGAAGTTCAAGCGGCTAATTTGATGGGTAAAAAAAACCTTCATGAATTATGCTTGTCATGGGAAAGCGATGATGGATTTACCAAGCCCCCAACTATCAGTGCTGAGCAAGTACTTGAAATGCTTCAACCTCACTCAAATCTCAAGTGCTTGGAAATAAGAAGCTATGATGGATTATCGTTACCAAGTTGGATAAGCCTTCTTAGTAATTTAATTTCTCTTAAACTTGGGAATTGCAACAAAATTGTGAGGCCTCAGTTACTTGGTAAACTACCATCTCTGAAAAAACTGGAATTATTTTATTTGGATAATCTGAAATACTTGGATGATGATGAATCTCAGGATGGTATGGAGGTGAGGGTTGTCCCATCCCTGGAGATACTCATGTTATATTATCTACCAAACATAGAGGGGTTATTGAAAGTGGAAAGAGAGAAGATGTTTCCTTGTCTTTCTAAGTTCGTAATCAACAATTGCCCTAAACTTGGACTGCCATGTCTTCCATCTCTTGAAGACCTCTATGTTAACGGATGTGACAATGAGTTACTGAGGTCAATCTCTACCTTCTGTGGTCTTACAAAGCTTTGGCTACATGACGATGTAGGAATAATAACATCCTTCCCAGAGGGGATGTTCAAAAACCTTACCTCTCTTCAATCTCTGATTGTACATGATTTCCCAGAACTGAAGGAGTTACCAAACGAACCCTTTAACCCAGCTTTGACGCATCTGTATATCTATGGTTGTAATGAGCTCGAGTCCTTACCAGAGCAAAATTGGGAAGGTCTTCAATCCCTTCGAACTCTAAAGATTCGCAATTGTGAAGGATTGCGATGCTTGCCGGAGGGTATTCGACACCTCAGTTCTCTTGAGCTTTTGTCTATCATTGGTTGCTCAACATTAGAGGAACGATGCAAGGAGGGAACAGGGGAGGATTGGGACAAGATAGCTCATATTCCAAAAATAAAGTTTGAGCTTCAATGGGTTAAGAAGCAGAGACGTTTACCCTTATCTGCCTCAATCACCATCGCAAAAATCTATTTTACTGGTAGGATCTCAATTTCCCCTTCTTATGTTTGGATTTCAACTGCTCAAAAATCTTTATTTTTATTCTCGTTGTTGACTTCTTTGGAACCCGTTCCGCAGGAAGAGATCCAGAGTACATGAAAGATATTTTACTGTTCTACCTAAGATAGATAAATGTTCTTATTTGTTATCTGTTCAGTAAATATCCCTCTTTGTTTGCGGAATTGAAACTTATAATTGCATGTTTTCTGAAAAGGCATGTTGTCATTAGGGCTCTTCAGGTTAATGGCTTCATTTCGATGATTGATTGTGATTTTTAGTCAGAACAATTTTTTTAAAGTTTCTTGTTTGTCTCTTGTACATCGTTCTGCCGAATTGTCTGATATCAAATATGCCATTGTGAATACACATGTCATTGAATCATATGTTTGGAATTTGGATTTTAAGTGCTCAATTTACTGAATTTTTTCATTCAAAACATTGTTTGTCTCTTTTAGATTTAAATGCAGAGCCTGTCATGAAAAGGTGAGAATAATTTATTACAATTTGATAAGTGAATCCATTCCAGAGATAGTGTAATTCAGGTATAATTTATGATGCTACGAGTGAATTACACGGGAATGTTGTATGAAATAAGTCCTAAATAATTAAAATAAAAATTAACAGATATGAGTTCAAGTATTCATTCATGCTTATGAGAATGTAGAGTCGTTGGCGATGTTGCTAGCTATGTAGCACCAACACTATGCGCGTGTCCGGTATTATTACCGCTGTCCAGCTATTAGTCAATTGTGTTTGTGTTTGTATCAATGTTTCATAGATTGTTAGATTATTATTTCAAGTGTCTCCGTGGCTAACATTCGATCTTGGTTGCTGCTTTTATATTGCAGGCTGTGTGCACGGAAGCTGGAATATTTGCTTTGAGGGAGAGGAGGGTACACGTGGCACAAGAGGATTTTGAGATGTCTGTGGCTAAGGTGATGAAAAGGAAAGGAAGTTGCAGGTAATGTAGAGCATGTGACATGGGAATCAAAGTTTGATTGATATGACAGAACTGCATGATAAAGGCCTAGCTTCCAGGCGCACAACCATTGATTAATCTGTGTTGTTGTTTTGGTTTTGTTCCTGATCCTGATATTCACTTCAAGTGTATTAAAAGGTAATTTTTATTTGGTTGTGGTTGTCTTTAATTTTGAATATATCTTTCACCGTCTTAAATGTCAATTTATTCTAACTTTATATTTCTAGCTTCTAGGTTAATCCAACAAATTCTGCAATAGTTGTTGTGAAATTGTTAGATGATGAATACTTTGAGCTCATTCTGTTATTCCCATTGAACCATTGGTTGAAGAACGTGAGAAGAGGTATGCCAATTTTCTCTTTTCCCTGCATGTGAATGTCCTATTGACCATATTATTTTCTCATTTTAGTATCTATGTGCAGGAATCCAAGATATAAATGTGCGTAATGCTCTGCAGTGGGAGTTCTTGTAATGCTGATTTCCCCCGCTAATTGATTGAGGTCCTTCAAAATATTGTGCTGCACAATTCTGCTTTTGGTTGAAACTTCAATCTGCCAATTTAGGGTGTTTTGTTATGGAAAATAAGATCAGCAACTTTTTGTCAGAAAGTTCTGCGCTCTATATAAACTAGAAACAATTTCCTTTCGTTTACATGATGTTTCTGATTTTACAGTCTGATCATTGTTTCAATGATTGTTAGTTAGCCATTTATTTCTTTGGCTTACTAGAATTTGTATTGACACTTAACTTTGATTTATCTACTTTGATTGGATTTTTCATTCTTACTAAAAAAAAATGGTTCAGTTTAGTTTACCATCTTTTAAATGTACAGGTTGGTATGTAATGATTTAAATGATTAGATTGAAATTAGAATTTTGACTGTATATGGTTTTGAATATTTTGTGCAAATTCAAAACCTTCACAATAACATTCTGATGTTGCTGCGCTGGCGACCAAAACAGACAGTTAAAAAACATGGAATGTAGTTTTTTTTGTCTGGCTTGAGGATGAGGAAATCTACTTGGCTCAAACTCATTACATGAAAGTTAATGAACTTTGTTATTGTTGAAAGTAAATGTAACACGTAGCAGATAAATTGTTGATTAAAACAAGTGTGTTGTTATTCCAGTCAATCCAAACTTTTCTTTCAACCTTGCTGGCAGATCAAAGAGATTGAGTTTTAATCCTAAAGGTGTATTAAAATTTGGTTGACAGTACAAAGTGGAGTCAGCATTAGTTTTTTTGTTTGTTTTTGAAAAAGCAAAATATATAAAGATCTCTAATCTTAGAAAATTCACTTTGGTTTAACAGCAAAAACAACCACAAATTCTCTGAAAAAACTGTAAAAGATGTCTCTTACTACCACAAAACATAAACAATAAAAAATCACCCCACCTTCATAATTATGCAGGTCGATTCCAACACAGCAGCATGAACTCTACCGACCTGATTTAGAGGACAAATAGGCGAACTGATTCAACAGAATTGTATGAAATTACAACAGGCCACACCACATTTTCATGCTTACAACAGTTTTTGCCAAATAGACTGCCAAAACCGATTCGACTACACTGAGAAACTGTCGTACCAGACCACACCACATTAGACCAAGCTCATGCTTCACAATTTCAATTAATTCTGGATCCGTGCATACTAACTCCACCTATAGTACCTCTCACTTTGAGTTTGTACAGCAAGCTATCACATTTACGATCCTCTGAGTTTGAATTTTATCTTAGCTTACTCTTGTATTATGCATACTCTACCAAGCTAGTAGTCTGCCACTGTTAAAGCTAAAACTCAACTGAAACTGAAAAATACTAAATTCCATTCCGAATTTTATTCTTCAGAGTGCGTGCAGCAATATCTTCATGACAAACTGACCAACTGCAAGAAAACCAAAGAGTAATGTTTTTTCCTCCAAAACTACACCACCTCGAATTAACCTCGTGGAGTTCCAAACATGAATTTTACTGTCTGTACTCCTAGAAAAAAGCGGACACTCAAAATAAATGTTGAACTATTTTTTCAATACCATACCCACCAATACAAAGTTGAGTTTCACTACTTAAGATCCCTATTTTACATAAATTGACTTTAGTAGGTATTCTATTCTGTAAAACTTGCCAAACAAACACTATTACCTTCAGTGAAGCGAACTTATGCCATAACTTCTAACCAATTTCCTCCACAGCATTACCGGTTTTCCTCTTCCCTGCTTCTTCTTATCACCATATTACTTTCTAATTTAAATTTCTATATGCAGGAATCACTTGCTTTCTCAGTTTCCGCGTGTAATGTCTATCGGTAAAATTATCATCACAGAACAACAACCAGCATTTTCTCACAGGCAACCTATTACGCTGTGCTTGTTAATGTTACAAATCAAAATTGTGTGTATACAGCTCTTCATCAGGAAGGTGTCAATGTATTTCATAATGCTAGTTTGACTGGGACACTCATTATGTTTGTTTCAGACATGGAAGATATTTCATAATGCTACTGATCTCTAAGTGAAGATCCTACATCTCTTTATAGAATTGTTTATGTTCACTACTTTCCCGAAAGAGGCCCATGCAATTTTCAGCTGCAGCGGAAAATCTTATTATTGCTAATCTTCCCCATTAGTTGATACTTCAAACTTCTAAGTTTGTTGATACTTTCTGCATTAAAGGCAGATCCTTCAAGTAAGAAGTACTACATGAAGTTATGAAGATATTTTAGAGGCAGACAATTGGAAGAACATCGATTCTTCATCCTATCCTTGACAAAACATTGATGAAGCAGTTGAAGAAGTTAATGGATACACTTGTTAATCTTTTACAACATGAAATGCTTCCAGAAAAACTAGAGGAGAGTCATTTTGGTGTTACTTTAGTTTTTATGAAAGTAAGGTTGAATGATAATCACACATTTTTGTGAATTCAGACTTCAACAGATTATTGATTTATATATTAATATTTCTTGTTTATTGTCAAGTGGATTTGTTTGTTTATTAGAATTTTCAGTTTACTAATATCTCTGTTTGATTGATATCAATGTCACTAAAATTTTCCACTTTAATGGAATTTCTTTTTGAAGAGCGGAAAATGTTACATAGACACCATTTATTGTCATACACTTTTATACACCCCATGCACTAGGAAGAGAGAAGAGAAGATGAAAGAGAAAGTGTGCTTCTGTGGGGTCCACATGACCACATGTCAGATTTTCGTGTGGGTGTCAAGGGGTGTATTGCCACCTAAAGATGTCTATGTATCATTACTCAGAGCGGAAAATGTTATGAAGAAGCACTGCTTAGAAGTGAAAAGGTATGAAGAAGGAAGGATCACATGCTAGCCAGCGCAATCTTCACCAAATCATGATTGGTGAAATCTTTGAGACAAATATATAAGAGTTTTACTTTTCCCACCTTGCTGCCTTCTCCGCGCCCTGTAAAAATTCCAATAATACCCCTGGTTTGGATTTTGTTTTCCGAACCAGATTGTTAGTGTTTCCGGAAAATAAAATCCGGACACATACGATATGAAATTTTGTGTCTTTCTTTGATGTCAAGGGTCTCTGTTGACCGTTATACGACCCCCGCATAAGCTGCAATGCAATTGCAGGGGTCGTATGAGCGGTCAACAATGACCATGACACCACATACACTCCTAAAAGCTACCTAAAAAACTAATTTTTTTTGAAGAAAATGTAAGAAAGGAGGTGAAGAAGAATGAAGAAAAATGTTGAAGATCCAAGCCTTTTTATAGCCTTAAATCAGTCATAGGTCTTAATTACAATCAAATAAAACGTGTTCCACATTTAAAACTGTCAAAAAATGCATTCAAACTCCACTAACCGGCCTAACCTTTGGTGAAACGTCACCGGCCAAAATGATACTGAGGGTTTCCGAATTTTATAATCTGGAACGCATGAAGTTATTCCGGATTATAAAGTTCGAACTGCACCAGACCCTTTATTTGGATCGTTTTCGTTGCGATTGCCTTAGAAAAAATAGAACAAAGGTACATAACATAAATAGAACCAATATAAGACAAATAAATAGTTAAAAAAACCGTAATAACATAAATGATGAATCTTTTGGGAAGTTGTTTTCAAGAGGATTTCTTTGAGTTAGATCTTGCTGCCTTGCAAAATGACATATTCATCTGGCAGGCAGCAAGATCTAACTCATAGCAACCTCTTGATATTTTTGAGTTATCTATCTATCAAGGAGGCAACAAGGAGTATCTATATATTTTTGAAAGCATGTTGAGGATCTTCACCATGCTGGCACATAGAGAGCAATTTATTTGTCACATAGAGAGCAATCTATTTTGCAGCAGCATGACAAAGATCCTCAGCACAATGACAAAAATTTGCATGGTCACTTTGGTTTGTTTGTTTGTATTTTTGACGGCATGCTGAAGATCTTCATCACATAGTCAAATAGAGAGCTATCTATTTGCGACCGCGTGAGAAAGATCCTCAACTTAATGACAAAAATTTCCATGGTTTTCTTTGGTGTGTTTGTGTGTTTTGCTGGTATTGAAGCTGAAAACCGGAGAGGGTGTATTTATAGAGGTCCTTAGATGTTGTGGACCACATAAACTCTTGGTGCAATGTGGTCCATACAAAAAAATCCTATGCTGAAGTATTTCAGATTTTGTTTTCCGGAATACACTTACGCCCTATGTCAATCCGGAATGCATATATGTGGTTATTTTATCGATTAAATGAACATCTTTGACGTAAATTAAAACATAATGAAAGTTTAAATAATATATATATATATTATTCAAAACATAATGCAACAACTTAATTCAACAACACATAACTAACACGCAATTAAAACAACATAAAACACGCGATTAATTAAAACATAACACATTATCACGGATCATCTAAACTAACTTCTTCCTCTGGTCCCTCCAGCAGAGCCCTGATCTCTTCGTAGTTCCTGGGCCAGTGCAAACTTTTCAGAATTTGTTCAGCAGATCTAACCAACGAAACATCCAACTCGATCGGTCCTCTAGTACTGTGCTGACTAAAGACAGAGAACATGGTTCTCACGTCGTCGTCGTTTGTGAGTTTCATCCGGCTGAAGCGAAGAGATCCGGCTGAGTCGGAGAATGGACATCGATATTCAACATCGACCACCCTCCTCGTGTCTCTGCGGTTGAGTTGACGGTTGATTTGATCCAGCTCACCCTTCAGCCCAGAGAGGGTGGCATCGTTGCGAATCATAAACAGACGTGGTGGTGTTCCGCCGTTGTAGTAGACTGCCGCTAGCTTGGTGTTCGGATCAAAACAAGGGAATTCCATGATATTTTTTTTTAGGTGTGGTTTACTTGTAATGAAAACAGAGACCCCTATTATTAGAGTTATCAGGGCGTTGTGGACCACATAAACTGTCGGTGCAATGTGGGCCACACAAAAGAATCTTATGCTAAAGCTTTCCGGATTATAAAATCCGAACCAACCATCACCCTACAGAAAGTCCCAAGTTTCCCTTTGTCATGCCATGATCGTATTTGTCTGGAATACGAAATCTAGAAACTATGTGTAATCCGGATTATATTTTCCGGACTGCACCAGAAGCTTTTGGCCGGTGGTCTGCACCACAAACAAAACGTTTTTCAAACGTTTTTGGACGATGGTCAAGTCAAAAAACATGTTTTTACACGTTTTTTTTTTACTGTAATTATGGCTTCCACACATATTTTTTACCCTCCCTCCCCTATAAATAGCCTTCGTTTTCTCAAAAATACTCACACCTTCTTCTTTCTCCTCTTCTCCTCTTCTACAACGATGTGTTTTCATCGTTGGCCTTTCATAGAAATAGGCCTCTTTGGAAATCCATCAGGGGTCATATGATCGATCAATAGGGAAGGGGTCAGTCTGGGTGTGAGGTTGGTCTGTCTGGACGTAAGTTTGACCATCATGGTCTCTTGCTCCCTGGAGGCCCCAGTGCCCCCTCTGTTTCCCCTCCAACAGTGAGGCTACTGGTATGTCCTATCAGCCGGAGCCACTGGTATAGTTTACCCCCCTAGAAATAGTTTTAGGTTCTTATGTAATAAGATTAGGAATAGTTTTAGGTTCTTCTGTAAAATGTTAGTTGTTACCCTCGTTTTTACCTTTAAATCAAGTTTCTTTTAAGTGATTGCATGGCATAATTCTCCTCCTTTGTTTCTATTTAGCAGTTTTGTTTTGTTGGTTCCCTTCACAATGTTTAAGCATGATTTTTTAACATTTGACTTGTTTTGAGAATGTTTGATCATGTAGGACTGGAGGCAATTAAAAAGCTAGTCACAAGTAAGAATCAAAATGGATGAATACATGATGTTTTAGAGTCCACTGGAAGATTTGTGTGGAAATTTCATGAAAAGGCAACATGACCAATGCACAGTATTTTAATCATATATCGAATTTTAGATGTCCAAATGGAGTTCAACTAAGGAAAATGAAAACTAACATTCATATCTACAACTTTCAGGAAGACACCAAACTCAGTTCAGAAAATCAAGGGATGAAAAAGATACATCTTGGGTGCTAGGGGCTAGAACATCAATCTTCAAGCATCAGCTCCCTGTAACTCGGCGCTAGGCGCCCTAGAAGCAGTGCAGCGCCCCGTGTCGGACTTGTTACACTATAAATACGTTTTTCAACATGTTAGAGAGTCTTTTTAATCAATTTTGAGTTTCGAAACTTGTACCCTAGCAGAGAAACCACGAAGGAGGTTGTTCCCAACACCATCGACGGAGATTTCTCAAGAATCATTCATGAATTGTTCCTGTAATTCTTCTTTAATCTCTTTCTCTTGTTTATTTGTTATGAGTAACTAACCCCTCTGTTATTGGGGATGTGTAAAACTAGATGAATACCTTTGTTATGTGATTTGATCTTTGATTATTGATGAAACTTATTGAATTATTTTTCTTATCTCCATGCTTAATGCTTTTATTGATTGATCACCGATAAATTGATTTGCGGTTCATATTGTGAGACGAAAGTTGAATTTATGAATGCTTTGAGATTAGAAATTCTTGCCTTTGAAGTTTAGGAATAGTTGAAACCATTGACAATTCTTGTTCATTCATGCTTATTTTAGAATTAATTGTTCTGTCACTAAGGAATTAGGGGGAGAGTAATTTAGAGAATTCGGTAGTAATTCAATAGATGAACTCAATGGTCACAATCAAATCGACAACTCAAGTTGGAAATCTAGTGAAACTCATCCCTGACAATTTTATTATTATAAAGGTCAAACCAATTCTATTTTTCTTATTTTTCATTATTGCTATCAAACTATATTCAAATGTTAGGGGAATTATAAATTTTGTATGTTAGTTTACCTACGAGTATCGGTACCTAACTATACTTGAACGTTCCTAAAAAAATTCTAGTAATAATGAGAAATTATAAATGATTAATCGACAATTATTTCTTGTACTAAAACATAAAGATTTCTTATTTTCGTACTAGAACATAAAGAATTTTCAAAATAAAATAAAGTTCAGCTTGAAACTGTGTTCAAAATCTTCATTATGTTATAGTTAATTTGGTAGTTCTTTTTTTAGGGGAATTTGGTAGATCTTAAATACAGTTCTTTTTTTAGTTTTAGCCTTCTAACAAGCCATGGTTTAATAACAGTCAATTCCCCAAGCAAAAATGGACAAAAATTTCCTGGTCTTAAGCCAAAACTAAAGCATGTCATATAAATGGTACAAATAATTACATGTGTCGCACAACTCATAAATTTGAAAAGCTATATATATGCACATCGTAATTATGAATTGCATACACCAAGTAAAGTAGTAGTACTTGTTGAGTTATATATTCTCATTTTTCAAAATCTAAAAGAGAAACCAAAGATGAATTAATCCCAGAATGCAAGCCAACAAACTGGCCAAGCCATGGGACAAGCTCAGGTGAGTTTTTAATAGTAACAAGTATTGGATACAATCATTCCCTTTTAATTATTTTGTATATATCATTTTAAATTGTTGTAGCATCATAGTTTGACATAATATTATTGATGATTTAGGAGAAGGGAAGCAACATGATGGACAAGACAAACAATGTTGCTCAGGCTGCCACAGCATCTGTGCAAGAGGTTTGAACGTTTAACTAAACAATTTAGTTATATTCGCTCAATCTTGTCAAGAGGTTAGACACAGAAATCAAACATGACATAGTTGACACACCGGTAACAATTTGAGAAAATTAAAGTGATTCAACATAAATTACTATATGTTTCAGTGTCGAACATCCAACACATTTTTAATCTAAAGCGTTGAAGTTACATATAGATAATCAATAATTATTAGAAGTAACATAAGAGTCAGAGAGATAGATTGATGTGGATTCGATACCCTAATAACACTTGTAACAAATACATACTAACATTTTTGTATATAAAATGTTTCTCAAGATTATGGAGAAATAGAATTTTATTAAAAAAAGTAGAGTAGAAAAACTTGTAAATTATCAATTTTGATGACTGATGAATTTTTTTATTGTGGTAGGGTGATCAGAAAATGAAGGCAAACGCACAAGAGGCTGCTGATGTTGTAAAGAGTACAGATGGTGCTCACAAATGAATTATGTAGTGGGGAGCTCTCTTAAGTAGATATTGCAACTTTTGATTTTTTTTTTTAATTTTTGTTTTAGGGCTTTTATGCATTGATTTGTTATTTTTTACCTTTAGAATATTTTTTTATCCTTTTCGGATGGTATTATATGATTGGTTGTATACCACCTGCTTGAAATAAGAGACTACAATTTTATCTCAATATTTTTTTTTTGACAAAATTTTATCTCAATATTTGTCATGGTTTATTTATTTTTATTTAAATCATAAGAATTTTCAAGGTAATATTAATATATACACACACACTTGGAGTGTTTGCTTTGGACCTTTACAGATTGCTATATTTACCTTTATGTAATTGAGTAATGTTGATAGCTAAGTTGTCTCTATTTTTCTACCACCATTTTGATATTTTCTTGTGGTGAGTTAAGTTCCAATATTAAAATCTCTCCCACTATATTATCATAATGTTAAAACTTTAATCAATCATTTGTTGATTGTGCTCCAAAGAATTATCAAAATTGAAAGCAAAACAAAATTGCAAAAAAAATTAACAGAAGATCAAAGAATAGCTTGACGGAGATGGTGGCATTTAGGATACACAATAAATTGCAGTGAGAAGTAGGAGATTGTTTTGCCTGGAAAAAATATTACGAGAAAATAGTATGTGGACCTACCATTCCTGATTTCCCGTGCTTTTTTCACAAGATGCAGGAAGTAAACTATGAACAAAGAAGAAGGGATAATTTTTGTAGATAAGTGTATCAGGAGGAAGAAGATAAGAAGAAGGAGGGGAGAGAGGATGTTGGGTAGATCGATGGGCCCCACATGTATCCTAAATGCCACCGATGGAGATATCAAAATGAAATATTTTCTTTCAAATTTATTAAAACATTACCCGCCACTCGCTAAAGGATAACATCGAGATGAAACCTACATATATCATACTTATTATTATAAAAGCCAATTAGGTCAAGCAAATGCTTAACCCTAATTGCTTTTGTGTTTTCCCTCCCAAACACAATTCCTAGGTGTGTTATGCAAACTTTGATACCATCATTTAATGTTGCATTTAATGCTGATTTCAAGTTTGAATTTCTCTCCCACGTGTGGACATGTCATCATTAAAATCTCATTGGTGTGTTATGCAAGCTTTGGTACCATCATTTAATGTTGATTTCAAGTTTTTTCAAATTTGAATTTCTCTCCCAAGTGTGGACATGTCATCATTAAAGTCTTCTTTGTGCTGCCAACTACTCAACTTAATACTTCATATTAATGTTTAAACTTCTCAAAACTTCAGCTGGCTCTCTAAAATATCATGGGATAAATATTTGTCGGTGATGCATAAAAAATATGGGATAAATATATATTTTTTTGGATAAGTCAGGAGAGAGGACATGCATCAAGAGGAAGCACCGATATCCCAACTAAGTTGGCACCCCGGAGAACATCTATCTTATGCCGCAAAACTCAAAATAAAGAAAGCGAAAACAAAAAATAAAGAAAAAATAACAACATACTAAGGGAATATGCAATTAGGCAGACCACATCTGTCCCTAAAGTAATCAACATTCAAAGCTGGGGGCAAAGCAGTTAACCAGACAGAACCTTGAACGACATGACCCATGGCAGCTGTAACGCCCCAATTTATTATTTAATTATTTTTGGTTGAGTTTAGAGTCTTTTATATGACTTATATGATTTATATTGATTTATGTTGTTTAGAGTCTTTTATATGACTTATATGATTTATGTTGATTTATGTTGTTTAGAGTCTTTTATATGACTTATGTGATTTATGTTGATTTATGACGTGTTGTTGTGTATTAATATTTTATTAAGTGGCTTTATATTATTGTTTAAAGGAATATGTTGGAAATTAGAATAAATAGACTTGGAGGGGCAAGTTTAGAAATAATCAAGAATAAGCGGTGTCAAGTAGAAAATCTGTTGAGTATATAAGGAAAAACAAGAGACAGACACAAATTAGGTTTTGCAAAGAAGTCTTTGGGAGAAAGAGGAGAAGAGAACCAAGAGAAGGGAGAAACTTGTAGAGTCTTGCAATCACCGATCTAAGGTAAGGGTGGGACTAATATTCTCTAATCTTAAGTGGTATAATTCTGAAATTGAATTTAGCATTTAGTTTTGTTGTTGTTCATGAGAATTTGAGAATTAGGGTTAAGAATCGGATAATTGATGGTAGAACTTGTAGAATTGGATGTTAAGAGTGTAGAAAGTCCGTAGAATTCATGGATAATTGATGTTTAGGTTGTAGAATAATCCTAGGTAATGTTTCCTATCAAATTTGGGATTTAAGAGTGATTCTTAAGTGAAAAATGCGTTGTTAAACTGATTTTTGAACTGCTGGGAACTCAAAATCGGCCCCCGAACTGCCAAACTCGGCCACCGATTTTCTGAGCTGTTTTTCCAGTTTGGTTCGGCAAAAATCGGGCCCCGAATGCTGCAATTCGGCCCCCGATTTTTTGTCAGGTCAATCTGGAAAACATTCGCATTTTTGCCCTTTTCTGTTTTGAATTAGCCTTTGGTGTAAACA
>Ga0228710_1008029_pt1 | contig 15320 bp, 10 predicted proteins | sample MedpolnodulmetaG_FD_177995 | JGI IMG/M metagenome (GOLD analysis project Ga0228710, IMG submission 177995) | Root nodule microbial communities from Medicago polymorpha collected in Santa Monica, California, United States - pink nodules | ecosystem: Host-associated > Plants > Roots > Nodule...
CCTTTGGGAAGTTGAAGAAGAAGAATAAGTTGTGGAGCCATTGTCGGAAAATCAAACGGTGGCTAAAATAAAAATTCAAAAAAAAAAAAAAAGGCAAGGAAGGCCAAAGCTAAAGCATGTCTATTCCATGCGGTGTCAAGCACAATATTTAAAAGAATCATGAACTTGAAATCGACAAAAGACATTTGGGATTACATCAGAAAAATATGAGGGAAATGAAAGAACCAAAAACATGCAGATACTCAACTTGATTCGGGAGTTCGAGATGTTAAAAATAAAGGAGGTAGAAACCATTAAAGAGTACGCAGATAAGTTTTTTGGGCATTGTTAACAAGGTGATGTCATACCCCAAATTTTGACCAGTTTGAAATATTTTATTCGTATTTTAAAGTCTTTACGCGTATTTTAAGCAGCCAGAATCTTTGTTTTATTTTTAGACAAGTTACGCGTACTTTTATTCGTTTTTGAAGTATTTAAAGCATTTTATTGGTACTGTTGATGGTTAAAATATTTTACCCGCTTCATGAGCAGTTAAATCCTATTTTGTTTCTTTCTTTAGATAATTAAAGTTTTTTGTTCGTATTTTAAATTTTTTTATCAGTTCTTTATCATTAAAAAGTTTTGCATTCGTATATTAAAAGTCGAGTAAGTTTGTCGTCTCAGACGAAATTTCGACAGAGAGGTATTTTAAAATACCTCATTTTGATTACCGAAAGGGACAATTTTACTTTTTATTAATCCATTTACTTTGTCTTTATTATCATTTAATTCTCTTTATTCACTTTTTATTTTTATTTTATGTTGTTTCCATTTTTATTTTATACTTCTTTCTTTCTTTCTTCTTTCCTTTTCAAAAGCCACGTTTCTTTTATATTTAGTTTTCTTTTTATTTTTTTATTTTTTTAGGTCCTTTGTGAGCCTTTTTTTTTAGTCCAGTCCACTTGTCCTAAGCATATTGGTCCTTTGGTCCAAGTTAACCTGATCTGTCAGTATAAATAGGACTGCATTTATTGCAGTCCGAGGAGGTCAGAATCAGTGTAGCTGCAGCTTTTATTACACAAACACCTTTTCCTTTCTCTTTCATACAATTTTCAGATTAAACCCTCAAAAATCAACAAAAAAAAATAAGAACAGGATGAACACATAGTCTTTTTTCAATAACATCACAAACCATTTCCAACAACAACATGAACAGTGATGGGTGCCAATGAGTGAACAAAATCGAATCAAAGCAAAAACAGGGTTGGAACACGAGGAAGAAGAGGAGAGGGAGCGGATCCGAACCAAGACAAGGTCGAACCGTTAGATCCAAGCCATTTCAAGCTTGCTCAAACCAAACCGAGAAGAAGCAAGAGGTAGTTGTCACGTCCTAAGGTGGTCGGCCACCGCGCCGGAGTTGAGAGGTAGACCGGAGAAGACGATCGGAAATTTTAGAGAGAAGTGAGAGCTTCTCTCTCTAAGAGAGAGAAGTTTTTGTGATTTGTGTTGTTTTTTTGTTGATTTTTGCTTTTATAGTGGTTTTTGTTTGGTTTGTTTGTGTATGGGCAAGACAATTTGCTAGACTTGTGACCTCAAGACTAGACCGTCAGATCTGAGATCTGACGGTCCAGGATGATCTTGGGAGGATTCACATAGGTATTGTCCTCTGCTCCCTACTATGTGTATTTCGTTTGAACCGTCAGATCGTAAATCTGACGGTCACTGTGTTTCTGGCATTTATTTCTTTTTTCTTTGTGTGTTTTTTTAAACCATTTGATTAATCTTGCGGTTGTGATGAATTTCTCTTTGATTAAATCTGGGCCTCCTGATTCATCGGAGGGTCCAGATTTAATCTGCCTGAGCCAAACCCATAACCCATATTCAACTAACCGGTTCGACCCATCCAGGACCCAGTACTTCGAACCGACCCGTTTTCCTGCTTAAGCCCAAATATTTTCTACTTTTTTTTGCTAAATACACCACTGTTTTTAATTATTACACCGTTTCCTCTTAGAAATTTATTTTCTTTTCGTTTTCTTTCCTTTAAAAATAGTTTTGCTTTGTATTATTTATTTATTTTACTGTTTTAATTTGGTTATATTATTTTGCATTATATTTTGTTCATCATCTCATGCATATTTATTTTTTGTCATTTTATTTTGTTTTAGTGCGTATAATAAGTTTTTGTTGTAATTTAATTTATGCATTCTATTTTCTTGTCATTTATTTTTTTTCTTGAAGCTTTAGAATGTAATTAGGGACTATGTAATCATGATAATGAGAAAATGCACCGACACCACAATTTATTTACCGCATTACGCCATAAAACCACAATCGAGGATCGAAATGAATTAGGGACAAAATTAGGTTAATTATTGGAATTTAATTATTTTATTAAAATCAAACTACTAGTAATTTTAGGTTCATCTCCATAACTTGAGAATTTGCTTAGGATCCAACATCCTTTGTAAATATCTCGTTTTTTCCACCACGTTACGTCGTTACGCTTAGTTTATTAATTCGCGTTTAATTTAGAAAAATCCTTTTACCAAAAAAATCAAATATGCAAAAACTCAAAAATATTTTCTTAAGAAACTTTGGATTAATCCAAGTGCCTTTTCCTTTTATTTTCTTAATCAAATGTTTAATCAATTTAATATCCATATTTAGACTTGAGTTTTCTTGTAATTAAAATTTGACCAACCTCATCTTATTTTCTCTCATGCCTTGAGGCCTCTTTCCTCTTCTCAAAACTATTTTCAAAAATTATAAAATTAACCTAACTCACCAAAAATAAATTTTGAGAGTGAACTACATTGGTTTTGATCCCACTTGTGGGTATGTAGGCAAAGGACCCAATCCTTCCAAATCAAATAAAAAATAACAAAATCATACTTCTTCTCCCTCCATTCTTTCACTTAGATATTTAGGCATTTATTTTCAAAATAAGCAAATAACTTAGCACAAGATAAATTAGGCAAAAGGTTCCTACGGAGTACCGTAGTCGTGTAGGGTGCTTAACACATTCCCTCCGCGAAATCAACCCTCGGATCCAAATTCTCTTAAGGGTTTTTTTCTCTTTTTGCCTTCCCAAAAATAAAAGTAGAAAGTTCAAAGATTAAAGGTTCAAAACCAATCAATGGATTGATACTCGAAAATCACGAGCACAGGTGAGATTACTGGGTAATGATTTTTCTGATGAAAGAATGATGCAAAAAAATTTGGTTTATGTGCCTGAGAGATATGAATGAAAAATTTCTTCATTAGAAGAAACAAAATATTCGTCGAGCATTTCCTTGGTAGAATTGGTGAATGCATTGCAAGCACAAGAACAAAGGTGAATAATGAGAGGAGAGGTGTCCATAGAAGGTGCTTTCTATGTGAAAGCAAAAAATCCAGGAGGAGGCAATAAAAACAAGCAAAATGATGATATTTTACCATGTGCACACTGTAAAAAGATAAACCATCCTCAATTATAATGCCGGTGGAGGCCTGATGTCAAGTGCAGAAAATGTGGCAACATGGGACATGTAGAGAGAGTATGTAGGTCAAAATTAGATGAGGCAAAGATATTCATTGAGCAGCACGAAGAAGATCTATTTTTGTTGCAAAATGCTTTGCTACAAGCAATAGTTCATGTGACTCGTGGTTAATTAACAACGGTTGCACAAATCATATGACCAATGATCATAAGCTCTTTAAAGAGCTTGACACAACCGTTGGTTCCAAAGTAAAAATTGGAAATGGTGATTTCATCTCAGTCAAGGGAAAAGGGACGGTTTCCATTGAAAGTTTATTTGGTATGAAATATATTTCTGATGTTTTATTTGTGCCTGACATTGATCAAAATTTTCTTATGTCCGACAACTTGTTCAAAAGGGCTTCAACGTCATATTTGAAGACAATGTGTGCTTGATCAAAGATGTTAAAAGCAAAGATGTATTTAAGATTAAAATGAGAGCTAAAAGTTATGCTCTAAATCAGCCAATAAAGAAGGCGCTACCAGAAACTTATGAATATTCTGATGATGACATAGAGGATGTTCCAATTAGAAGAAGCAATGAGATCTTGGTGAAAGAGTTCAAAGTTGATGATCAAGGGGTTGATGTGTTAACAACGGCTTTACCAAAAGCAAGATTTGAAATGTTAAAAGACAAGTTGTGACTATGCAGCAACTAAGGCAAGGAGGAGATTTGTAGAAATTGCCTTAGTATTTTCAGTTATGATATTATTAAGTTTTTTTATGAGACATTAGTGAGTTGTTTTTCAGTTATGTTTTGTTTTAAAGGCAATCATTTTAGGGAATTTCTTTTTGTTTTAAGTTATGTTTCAGCTCTATTTATAGAGCACTAAAATGTTGTAATGGTGTGCTTGATGTTATAAACATATTTTTGTCTTCCAATATATCATTTCCATAATACTTTTTCTCTTCATATTCCTTTAAAACCAACAGATACTCCAAAATTATGAGATAAGAAAAAATTATAAATAAAACTCTTTGTTACTTTATTTTAGTTCATGTCCATCATCTTAGAGTACATTATCATAATTATAAGGTCCATGAAATTCGAAAAACAAAAATACAATTATTGGATACATATAATTATTGTACAATTTTTTGCTAACACAATTCTTCTCGGTTTGACATTTCTATATCCTAGTTTTTACACACTCGCCTTTAAGACACTTGTACCTATACCTGTATATTGTTGTTTCATTACAATCTTTGTTTGTTTTACATTTTTTAGCTGCAATGAAAAAAGAGAATGAAACATTTTTATTGAAACATGATAAAATTTTGTGTACTAACCATAAACACTACTAGAAAAAGAAAAATTTGAGAGGGAAATTAGTGACGGAAAAATTGAAATTCCTCATAAATTTCTTGGTCGCAAAATTTAGTGACGGAATTTGAGAGCGATTTCACGTTTTCCCTCACTAAATTTCCCTCACTAATTTTTGTTTTTTTAGTAGTGAAAACGAAGAATGAAATTTGAGATGGGTGAAAATTGATAACTTACCATCAATTATTTTGGTGACAAGAAATATTAAAAGAACGAGACTCAAAACATGAATAAACTTGCGAGTTGCCGCCATATTTTTCCTTCTTCGCACTTAAAAAATAAGATTTAATTTGATCTTTTTATAGTGTAGAAAACATGTTGTCGTAAAAATATTGTAATATATCAGTGTGTTGTATTTGTCCCTTTAATACACTCAAAAGGAGATCATATAATAAATTTTATAATCATAATAATTGAATACTTTTTTAATTAACCTTTCACTACATTTCTAAGCTTTCGTGATAGTAAAGGGAAAAGTTACTTTTATGGGCCATGGTAAAGTTATCCAAAAAATAATGCCCCATTGTTGTGAAAAACAAAAGTGGTCGGGAATTAAGCGAAGACACAAGATGTTGGAATGTGGGTTAAGTGGTGGAGCACCTCGGATTGGGAAATACGTTTCACATATACCTCTTTCAGGCAAAACCAATTGAACAACAACTCTATTGTAGCAAGTTGTTACAATGTGACCCATATTCGGTAATGTCAACCACTTATCTTCAAGCACAATTCCACTGCTATTTGTTGGAGGGTGTAAACCATCTAGGAAATATTTAAAACGCTTCTCAGTACCAACGATCTCAAATAATGGCATTCGGTACAAATTGGTTTTGTAAGTGGAGTCCATGACCAAAACGGTCGAAAAAGTGTTAAGCATATTAATTTACTCCAGATGAGCAAAAAATATGTCATCAATAGTGGTTTCCTCACTATTTGCTCTTGTGAAATAGACATATTTATGCTCCTCCAACTTTGAAATCAAGTATTGCATCTCCGTCTTGTCACCTCTTACCCCCTTGCTCCATCTAGTTCGCGCATTGTACACTTGATTGATATTCGTCAAACTTTCTTTGTTTTTTTGCTTCAAATATGTGAGAGAATTCCTAGGCACCGCCAAACTCTTTGTCATGTCGATAATTCTTTTATTTTCCTCCTCTTTTCTTCCCTTCCTCTTTTAGTCTACCTGCAAGGAGGTGGCCAGCAAACTTTGGCGCCAGCTCATGTTGTGAATTCCACTAAGCATTGCCAACCACCAATCATTTGTATCCTTATCAAAGAAACCACGTAACCTTAACAGACAATCACAATTCCTTGAGCCAGAGCCTTCAAGGTTCGGTTTCTTCCTCGTCTTTGGTAGTTAGTATTCACCACTCCTTACACCAATGTTGGCCTTCTTAAACTTGATTTACCTATGCATATAGTAAATACAACCCTTCTTGCTTGTCGATGAACCCAACCAAAAAAATCATCTCGCTCTCGCCATCTTTCCTTTGTTAAAACATGAGGTGGTGTCTACTTTATAATCGTGAAGCTTGGCAACACAGGTAGGTATCAATTTAGGTTTTTCTTCAATGTGAGTTTGAAAGAGAATTTTGACTTTCAACTTCACATTAGCGATTGATTTGTCATCGCCGAAAGCTTCAATTCTGGCCGGTTTCGGCTCAACGCCATCATCTGCCACATTTTCAACCATCACTATGTCTATTGAATAACAAAATAACAAGGAAAATAATATAAATAACTTGTGCAACAAGCTTACAAAGAAAAGAAAATTGGCGCAAAATTTCAAAACTAGGCGTCACACCTGTGTGACTCAAGTCACGCTGCCCTAACACATGCGTGAGTTAACTCATGTTGGCCCAGCGTGAGTGAACTCACGTTCAACCATCATCTCAGACTGACAAACATACACCAAAAACCAGCAAAATCAAATGAGTTAAGATGATACATTACCTGGTTTTTTATGCTTGATGAGTGTAGGAACTTGCTTCTTGACGATTTCCAATGATTTGAAATGAAGATTTTAACCCAAAAATTCACACATTTTGCGTATTTTGAGGTGAAGAGGGAAAGAAAATGGTGCTTGGAATTGAAACTGATGGGTTTCGTACCAAAACGGTACAAGCACACAGTTTGAGTTAAGTCATGTTGGGTTTACAACCTGCGTGAGTTTACTCACACTGAAAGTACCGAGCGTGACTTAAGTCCATTCAGTTGGGAGTGAGTGTTATTTGATGGTAGAAGAGCAATTTTCTTTGAAATTTGAAAATTTTTGTTTGTTGTGTGCTCTTGATTTAACATATTGGGCCTGTTTAGATTGGCTTATTTGAGCTTATCTACTGACATAAACAACATTTGTGAAAAGGTGTGATATGTCTAGATTACATGTCATGGTGATACTCCAAATTTATGAGATAAGAAAAAATCATAAATAAAACTCTTTGTTACTTTATTTTTTTCATGGCCATCATCTTAGAGTACATTATCATAATTATGAGGTCCATGAAATTTGAAGAAAAAAAACACAATTATTGAGTACATATAATTATCGTACAATTATTTTGCTAACGCAATTCTTCTTAGTTTGAAATTTCTATATCCTAATTTTTACACACTCGCCTTTACGACACTTAAATATATACCTGTATATTGATACTTGACAATCTTTGTCTATTTTACATTTAGCTGCAATGAAAAAAGAGAATGAAACATTGTTATTGAAACATGATAAAATTTTGTGTACAAACCATAAAACAAAGAATGAAATTTGAGAAGATGAAAATTGATAACTTACCATCGGTTATTTTGGAGACATGAAATATGAAAAGAAAGAGACTCAAATCATAAATAAACTTTCGAGTGTCAGCCATATTTTTCCCACCTCGCACCTAAAAAATAAGATTTAATTTGATCTTTTTATAGTGTAGAAAACATGTTGTCATAAAAATATTGTAATATATCAATGTGTTGTGTTTAAGTTTTATAATAAATTTTATAATCATAATAAATGAATACTTTTTTAATTGACCTTTCTTTACATTTTTAAGTTTTCATCATAGTAAAGGGAAAAATTACTTTTTTGGGCCATGGTAAAGTCATCCAGAGATAACGCACCATTGGTCTGAAAACATGTTAATGCATATTGTAGGATAAATATATTTTTTACTTAAATCATAAGACCATAAAGAATGCGTAGGAACAATAGTAAAAATAAGTTATTAAATATTTTATGTAAGTAAACTATCAACCACGATGCTCTCGGGATAAAACAGGACATCTAAAACTGTATCAGAGTCCTATAGGATTTGTTCTACAAATACACATTTAAATAAGGTGCTAAGACCACTCCAAAATGGTATTAATATCACTCTAATATGGTACTAAGACCATGATTATATGGTGCTAAGACCGCTCAAATATGGTGTTTCCATCACTCTAACCTCTAACTTCTCCAAGGGGACAAATCATAAAAATAAGACTATATTCTTAAGATCATTCTTATTTCTCAAAGGGACACTTTGTCTCGAAAGAGACTATCATCTTAAGAATACTTTTATTTTTGAAGGGACAAAGTTACCGAAGGAACTATGTTCTTAATACCATTCTTAATTCTAAATGGACATTATTTCTCGAAGGGACTATGGTCTTAAGAACACTCTATAAATCCGACGGGACAAAAAAAAGGGAGAAGAAAAGAATATCTTGTCAACACAAGATAAATGAGGGAGAAGAGAGAAAAGTTTTTTGACAACTCAAGAGAAATTTTGGTGTAAGTAGAAGTGAGGAATGGGAGCTCTATTTATAGGTGAGGAGTCGGAGATGAGTTTTTCATTCAATGGCTAAGATTATTTGACTGTAACAAAATTGTTGGGTATTTGTATTGGCTGCATTATTGCTAAAACAAATATCCATGTTTGTGTTGTTGGATACAATGTTCCAACATGTTTCAAGCATCTCTATAAGATGTTGGATACGATGTTTCAACATCCTAGCACAATTCAGTGTGCCTTGTTTCATGCCTGTATATGCGCACGCGTTATATTATTTAAGGAAACTATATTTCCTTATCTTGCTGACCAAGCTAGGCGCATATCTGTACAGAATCAGTTGTACTTTTATTCCCAAAGGAGAAATTATATTTTAGGGAATATTTGGATATGATTGGAAGTTCCAAAAGATGTTCCTACTTCTTAGGACTTTCCTTATTTGTTACTGATTCGTGTTTTGCAGATTAGCTGGACGATCTGCTTTGATCTAAAGCCCGAAACTGGTTAAATGGCCCATGTTGCTTCAATATAAAAGGAAGCCTTCAAGACCCAATTGAGTATTCAAGCTGTCATTCTAAAAAGTCTAGCTTTTAGGGTTTTGAGTTGTATGTGTGTCTAGCTCAGTTTGATACATGTTAAGGACTGTGTGTTGATCAGTAAACTCTTGTGTGCTACGTCAAAGCTTGTAAGCAAGGTTATAGCTGTTTGTTTGAAGGTAACTTCACTGTTTTGTTTGTGTTTAAAGTATGATAATCACAGGGGCTGTGATTGACTGTAGGATAGTGAGATGGGATCTCAGCTCGAGGAGTTCCTAGGTTGAAATCAATACAGGTAGGTCCTAGGTCTTTAGTGTAAACGAGGAGTTTGCTGAGAGCTATAGAATAAGGACTACACTAGTGGATTTCCTTCCTAGATTGGTAGCCCCCAGAGTAGGTGCGTTTGTCACCGAACTAGGTCAACAAACTCACTGTGCCATTTTCTTTCTTATCATTTACTTTCTTGTTATTTATTCTATTTACTGCATGATGTTGGAATATTAAACGGAACATTATCTATCTGTGTGTATAACATTGAAACATCAGATAAAACATCTTAAAACAAGTAAGCTAGAATTTCAATTGGTATCAGAGCAAACACCCTGCTTGTTTTAGGGTGAGCTCCCGGGTAGTTTCATTCTAGCATTATGGACAAGGAAGTGGATTTGTAAGCAGACCCCCTCTGTTGGATGGCGTTAACTATGACTATTGGAAATCACGCATGAGTGGTTTTCTCAAATCCATTGACAGCAAAACCTGGAAAGCAGTTCTAAAAGGTTAGGAACATCCTGTGGCCCTTGACAAAGATGGAAACAAGACAACTATCTTGAAACCAGAAGAAGAGTGGACCACTACTGAAGTTGAACTAGCTCTTGGTAATTCCAAAGCATTGAACGCATTGTTCAATGGGGTAGAAAAGAACATGTTCAGATTGATCAAACAATGCACTGTGGCTAAAGATGCTTGGGAGATTCTCAAAACTGCACATGAAGGTACTACTAAGGTAAAAAAGTGTTAAATTCCAACTTCTTACTACAAAATTTAAGAATCTGAGAATATTGGAGGATGAGCGCATACAGGATTATCACCTGAATATACTTGATATTCCAAATGCTTTTGAATCACTTGGAGAGAAAATTTCTGAGGAAAAACTGGTTAGGAAAATTCTCAGATCTCTACCTAAAAGGTTGGATATGAAAGTTACTGCTATTGATGAAGCTCAGGATATCTCAAGTTTCAAGGTTGATGAATTGATAGGGTCTTTGCAAAATTTTGAAATAACTATCAACAGCAAGACTGATAAGAAGGGCAAGGGCATTGCTTTTGCATCTAGTGTTGATTCTGATGAGATACAAGGAAATCATGAAGATGATGAAGATATGTCAGAGTCCCTAGCATTACTTGGAAGACAGTTCAAGAACATCTTCAAACAGTTTGGCAGAAGGTTCAGGTCAAATGGTCAGAACATCAGACCCAACATTGACAATCAACCAAGTAGAGAGAAGATGGCAAGATCTGACGAGAAGAATCCTCAATACAAGGGTGTTCGATGTCATGAATGTGAAGGATATGGTCATATCAGAACTGAATGTGCCACTTTTCTCAGAAGACAAAAGAAAAGTTTGGTTGTCTCATGGTCAGATGGAGATGACTCTGAAGATGAGGTGAAAACTGAGTCTATCAATCATGTCTCTGCCTTGACTGGTAGAATTATGTCAGACACAGAGTCTTGTGAAGAGGAGATGAGTTATGATGAGCTTGCTATGTCTTACTTTGACCTACTTGCTAGAAATACTTATTTAACCCACAGGGTTGAGAAACAGGCAGACATATGATCACTCAACTACAGGATGAAAGGATTGAGAATCTAGCTCAAATCTCAGAGCTCAATGATAAGGTAACAAAATTGAACTCTCAACTGGAGCATGTAAAGAAACAGGTTGAAATGATGACTGCAAGAACTGATGATTCAGCAAGGAGTAAGCCAATGTTGGAACATCCTAAGGAACTTCAGTATTCAAAGATTAAAAAAAAAAACCTAATCCTTGGGTTTGTGATCACTGTAAAGGGAAGGGTTATATTAGACCTTATTGCTTCAAGATGCATGGTGTGCCTAAGCAATCTCAGCTGCATGGTGTGTCTAAGCTGCATGAAGAGAAGAGATTTAAATTCCTACACCGGCACCGATCTTCACAACTTCAATTAGATGAGCACGCGCCCGTGGGGATATATCACATTGAGTGTGACATTTGGAGAAGAAATGGACGAACAAACGGTCGACACACCATTCCTTTTCATACCGGTCATATCCACCTACAACTACATTCTTGGACGCCCCACCTTAGCGGCGCTCGACCCAGTCACGTTGACGGTCCATTTAAAGATGAAATACCACAGCAATAACGGAGACGTGGCCACAATTCACGCAGAATTGATTCTTCTCCAAATCCGGTCCTTGATATAAGTAAAGATAGCCTTCTTGCTTTTACTTACCATAGAGGGAAAACCAAGGTATCTTCCGGTCCCTAGCACATGTTTGACACCAAGGATGTTTGATAGATCCTCTTTTGCCGTTAGGCTAAGATTGTTACTAAAAAACACTCTGATTTAGAAAGATTAATTTGTTGACCCAATGCATCCTCATATTGTTTATGAACTTCATTCACGCTTGCTCGACAAAATAAAAACAATCGTCAACAAAAAGTAAGTGGGACACCATAGGTTCCCCCCTACACACTTGGACCCCATGCATTTATCCACTAGCCACCACCTTATGAATAAGCACCGTCAATCCCTCCGTTGTTAATATAAATGGGTAAGGTCATAAAGGGTCTCCTTGACGGATCCCTCTACCTGGTAAAATTGGCCCAATTCTATCAAGGTTCGCTAGCACCACTGTCATTATGTTAGATGCAAGATCCCATTGGAAAATATCTTCAAAATTATCATCACACGTATCCTCCTCATTTATTTGTCCTCGTTATAGTTTCATCAACTAAGTTCCACTATTATAATGATCATAATGAAGATATTTTGCATGAATTGTTATTTTATGGTAGTATTGACTCCTCCTGTATTTCATGGTTGAGATTATTGCTTTGTATCATGGTTTGGATTTGCGTTGGTTGGCCGGTCATCGTCATATTGTTTGCTATGCATACTTTCTCCATGTGATTCAGTTGGTTATTGATCCTTTGAATGTGTTTCATACATTTGACAACTTCACCAAACACTCCTTACACCTTTAAAAACACACAATTTTGGGTGAAACGTGATTTGGAGTAGCAATCTGGTCATCAAGGAGCGTCATACACATAATTTTCGTCTGAATGCAAGGTAATGATTATATAAACCTTCCTCATTCAATTTCGATACACTTTCCTTTCGATCATGTCACTAGAGTTGTAATGGCTGAGTTTGGATTATAGAATCTGAATTGTCCACAATATAAATTCAATTATACAATCCAGACTATGCCAATATAGAAACTGCCCAGTTTTCTGTCTATGATTTTGCACTGTTTTAGTTATGGATGCTCCCATTGATGGCCTCATTTCTTTGGCACCAAACTTTGAACCTCTTATTGTGTTGCCGACCGTTTCACCATGAGTTTTGGATCATTTCAGAAATGCCAAATTCGATGTTCCCCCACCTCTAGTTGATATTCCTTCTAGCGAAACAAAACTGGAGGATGCTCCTCCAATTGTTATACCTTTAGTTGTTGCACTTCTTGGTTTTTTCTATTGATCATCGGAAACAATTTACCACTAAAGAAAGTGTCCAACGTGGAAAGAGTTGTTGGAATGGGTTTGAGAACATGCAAGGAAGCTAGAATTTACTGTTGTTATGGGTAATTCAGATTATGGTGAAAATGATGCATTTGTTACATTAATACGTGAAAGAGGAGGATCTTATTCTGAGTACAAGAAGTTGTCCAAGCGTAAGATATCTGGTTCGATGAAATGTGAGCGTCCATTTCGTATGAGAGGTTATTTTCTTGATTGGAGCCTTAAAGTTGGTAATGGAATACACAACCATGAGATGACACTTTAGTTGAAAAGGTCACAAAACCGTCAGACGTCTAAATCTAAATAGTAAGAAATTTCTTTGTGACTTGGCAGACTCAATAGTTCCTCCAAGACATACTCTTACCAGGTTAAGGAATAGGAACAATCGAACTACAACTACTATCAAGCATATTTATAATTCATGTCACAGGTAAAGACAATCTATTAAGGGCCCGAGGTCATAAATACAGCATCCGATGAAATCCTTGGTTAAGAATAAGTATGTGTATCATTATAGGAAGTATTATGATTTTGATGATATTATAGATTTTTTTTGGCACATCCCAAATCCATCAAGTTGTTAACATGTTCTCTATTATGATTGTGTTGGATTTCGCTTATTAGACCTACAAATATCGTCTTCTGTTGCTTGAGTTTGTTAGTGACACTTCTACCGAGTTGACGTTCTCTATTACATATGTGTTAATGATGTTTAAGAAGGAAGATAACGTCATTTGGGCTCTATAGTGGAGTCGTAATCTTTTAAAATCCAAAGACATTTCATCCAAAATTGTTGTCATTGACCAAGACAATGATTTGATGAATGTTTTTGAAACTATTTTCCTAGAGGCTACTACTCTGTTGTGTAAGTATCACATTGAAAAAATGTTACATCAAAATGTAAGATAGATTGCAAAGTTAAGGATCTCAAAGGCAGGGCTGGAAAAGTGATCAAATTAAGAGAAGTAGTGAAGGCAGTAGTGGATATTTGGGAGGCTAATGTGTATTCAAATACAAAGCGGGCCTAAATTGATAATTTCAAATGATTCAAAATTGTATGCAAAAAGTTTCCTATGTTTTTGGAATAAGTTAGAACTACAATGTTGGGTCTGATGAAGGAGAAAGTTATGAGGTTTTGGACCAATCGAGTCATGCATGTGGGAAATACAACGATAAACTGAGTTGAATATGCAGATAGTCGGTCTAAAAAAATATTTGACTAGTAGTATGGGTGATTTATGTACAAACAATAATTTCGTTCACAACATGTTAGAGTTACAACATACTGAGATATACACATCGTTCCAGACGAGCATGATCAAACTTGAACATAGGTTTGAAGGAAAGATGATGTGGCCTAAGTTCGTTAGAAACATATAAGGGAACACTTTTCATTTTGTCGCAAACGAAGTTGATCGAGCAGTTGAGTGTGGTACAGATGAATCAAAATGTGGTTGTTTAATATTCATCACATACGGATTGTCGTGTGCGTGTATGATTGCCAAGATGATCGGGAATGACGCCCCTTCCATTTGGATAAAATCCATACTCACTGAAAGAGGTTGTGGTTTGAGTATGACAATGTTTATAAGGATAGCCTTTATGTGTGTGTGTATATATATATATATATATATCTCTCTTTTACCATAATGGAATTTGCTCCAGGTTTTGTATTTTTAAATCTGCTTGGTTTAATGTTTGTTATGCCTGCTTTCTACATTTTGTATTGGTACCGTGACACCTCGGATTATATAATCCGAACGAAATATATATGTTTCGAATTATATAATTTGAGTAGTGTGTTCTCCAACCCCATTTATACGTACTTCTCCTGCATGGATGTATGGTGAGTGACGTAGTTCAAATTATATAATCATATGTATGGTGATGGTCATTGTGGATTTCGTGTAGTTGCAAGACTATGTGACATGTCAGTTGATGATTATCAGATGATCTGTTATCAACTTCTAGCAGTGCTTACCGGTGAAGATATATTGTTCATTATTTTCAATTGATTGGCTCTGACTATCACTTTAACCAGTTTTTACACGTTGTGACTGGTGATGGTATTGGTCCGGCTCCACCATATAAATGGATAATCATATTAGATATGAGTTTCCACATTAAACAAAGATACAAGCATGTGGTGGTTCTATTATCCATCAATAAAGGGCAGTTGGAAACTTTTTTCCTTGTACACATTGCACCTTCACGTAGAAACTGAATATTTATGTCTCAAACACATGTGAATGATGATGAGTCGATAAATTAGTATTTTAAATATGTTATTTGAGTTTATTATATTTAGATTTGATTTAGTTTTATTTAAATATTATTTCCTTTTTGAGCTATTTTACTTCAATTGCAAATAAATATATTTCAGGAACAAATATCTGAAGAAACAGT
>Ga0228710_1008030_pt1 | contig 15320 bp, 7 predicted proteins | sample MedpolnodulmetaG_FD_177995 | JGI IMG/M metagenome (GOLD analysis project Ga0228710, IMG submission 177995) | Root nodule microbial communities from Medicago polymorpha collected in Santa Monica, California, United States - pink nodules | ecosystem: Host-associated > Plants > Roots > Nodule...
CAACACCTTAAAAAAAAAAAAAAAAAAAAATTCTTCATTTGAAAACTCTTGGAAGTACTTACCCTAAGCCAGGTAGAGTAGTTCCTGTTGCTACCTTCAACAAATTGCTTTTGTTGTTTCTTCTTTTTCCTTGGGACCACCAATTGAAAATGTTTGTTAGGATCATTCTCAACTTGATCAAACTTACCCATGTTAGCCCAAGATTCACGCAGAAAATCAATATCATGTTGGACCACAGCAGGAATAGGTGGAATAATAGCAAGTTGTTTTGCTTGCTCATTTTCCACTTGCCATGAATATGCAAATTCCGAACTGTGTGAACTAGGAGTATCCTCATATGTGAAATTCTCTGCATTGTTCTCCAAATTTGTATGTTGGATTGAAACCTTTGTGTTGTGAGCTATATTTCCATTAATTTCAGACTGAATAACCTGATTAGCATTTTTAGTGTTGTTATTTGCATTAGCAACAATGTTCACCTCATTCAAAGTGATCGATGTCAACAACAGGTTCTTTGCTTCTATTTCCATCAACATGTTTGACAATGGTGTTCTTTCCTTGCCCCAGGTTAGGTTGGGCATATTTTGGCTTTTTAATGCCTCTTTTTGTGCCCTTTGCGGGTAAAGTTTTTTTTTACATTTTGATATGTTATGCCCTATTTGACAGTGAAAACTGAATGAGGATATTTCTCATAATCAACGAATGAACCTAAAATACATAAACTAAATACATCATTTATTGAATGGATCTAAAAAAATGAATTTTTCTCTTATAATGGAGAACGGAGGGAGTACACACTACATAGTGTTCGTGTTTACTTTTTTGTGTTTAAATGAAATCACTCATTTAACGAATGTATGATCGAAGATATTGAGTTTCCTTCTAATGGGTCAAAACACAAATTTTTGCATCTAGGCGCACACACATTAGCGATCATATCATTTATTTATTTCAATAACAATAATAAAAATTAATATTTTGTTTTCTTTTACTCTTTTTACTAATAAAATGTGTGTTTAAATATAAAAGATTTGTGGTTGTATCCAACAAAGTCTACCCCTTTAATGATCATAATAGTACCAACACTTACATGTTCCAAAAATGGAAATATGAACAATCAATATATGAAGAGTTTTTGCTCTGAGGCCTATATAATTATCCAATCTACCTGATTATCTTATATATGATCTAATTAATAATTATTTGAAAATTTGTAAAGATAAAAATATAGTATTACATGAATGATTTTATTTTAAACAAAAGGGATAAGCCAAAACATATTTAGAATCTTCTAGGAAATACAACACCAGACACATCTGCATAAGAGGATGGATATAAAATCTGTAACTAATTAATCAAAACCACTGCCAACATGCGAGTTAGATCTATAGGTACTTTGTCTTTTCCATAAATACATATAGTTCTTGATGTATTATGCTGGCAACCAACAAAATAGACTTAACTAATTTAGATACAACAGTTGATGAAATTATAATTTAAAGGCAATATGATATTGTGAGTCTACCTAGAACTCCACACATCCCTAAATCAAGTCTAGATTTCTTATTCCAATGATTTGATTATGAATGAAAAACATTTGGTCAATTATTTTAAAAGAATCTGACAGGTATTTTTAGAATATTTTTAAAGATTTAAAAGAAAATATTATTAAATAAACACTTCTTATTTTCAATATATTTAATCTGCAGGGAACTGTTGATGAACTTTCATTTTGTATTTTATTTGTTTTATAAAATAATATACATTTTTAAAAATTTAATAATATATTTAGTCAAAAGAAACAGTTTATTAATATACTCCTTCTCCATCCTTAAAAAAAAAAATTAATATACTCCTTCTCCTCTAAATTTTTTTTAATATATACCTTCTAAAAGTTAAATAAAAAGTCCTACCAAAAAAAGTTAAATAAACTTACATTAATAACTGGTAGCTTTTTTAAAATAAAAAATGGAAGAAGAAATTATTATTACTAATAGGGTTTTGCTAGTAATAATAATTTCTTATAGACTACATATATCATTATTAATTATTTTAAATTCATTCAATTAATGATGTACATTATATTTATTATAGACTACATATATCATTTAACAAATGAATCTAAAATGTAAATTTTTTCTTATAATAATGACTAGATGGTGTAATTATAGATATCTAAGGTAAAAAAATGTACACGTATGTGAAACAATCAATCATGCCATTTATTTTTGAGACGGAGGGATAATAAAGTACTAACGAAAAATATATGTTGATTCTTTATGGAGTACGATATTTAATTATAGGGCTCCCTAACAAGATCCAATCATATACTACTACTTCCACTAACTTAAAATTAATCAAACACCCTCCCCAAATTATTAATTATTTGGTTGCCATTACGAGATCATCATTGATTAACTGCTCCCAAATAGTGCAATGGAGTGCGGATCATGTTAGGAGCACCCCAATCATGTTCAAATTAATCATTGCCTAATAATATAGTTCAAGTCAATGGTTGTTTGTTCATAGTATGATATTTTATTTTATGCACCACCAAAGAAAAAGGTTCGAAGTTCCATTTCTATAGATATTCCTTTCAAGTATTCACACAAGCACCCATTGATTTCTCTGCAAAGTTATGTTCACATATTCGATTACCAATAATAGTCAAATTTGCGTACACAGTACAGTAAGGACACTGCACATTATTGAATCCTTCCTCTCAACTCATATATAATAAAGTCATACTTTATAGGTTAAAATTTAAACAAATTTTGAGAAAAAGTTAGACAAATTTAAACTCAATGACGAATGAGTCTAATGAAAGAGCGTAGTGTTGACAAACCAAAATTTGAATCTCAAATGAGAGAGTGGGGTCTAAAGTAGGGCTGCCTCATGTGGGAGGAACCCATGGAAAATCCGAAAACAAATACCAATAAACTTTACTATATTTAATGTAATATCATTCGAAAATATCTTCTAACTCCGGTGGATAGAATCTATTGGAAAAAATCAACTAGCTTTTAGTTTTCAATTTAGAGTATTGTCAAACACTAAATATGCATGCGTCTCTCGATTGTGATTTGCATCTTAGTTTGGTATGTTGTATTTTAATCATATTGAGAATAAAAAAAGTACATAAAAAGATTAATTATAATACCTAAAAAAAGAATTAACTATATCAAAATATAAACATTTGTTAACTACTATATTGTGTTGGGGATTCAACTTCCAATCCAAATTTATAATTCCTAGTGGTGTAATATGTATTACTTTACGTATATAAAATTAAACACATTCACACTTAGTCTAACTCAATCACATAGTTAACATATCAAAACCAACACGAGCAAATAAGAAATGGGGTATTACATTACCTCTCAAAAAAAAAAAAAGGATGTTACAATACTACAACCCATTGCAATTTTATTTTTTTTAAATTAACCAAAAGAGAGGATAGACATCAAAGAGAAGCAACGACATCCCATTACAATATTAAAAAATTACAAATAAGTGAAAAATAACAAAGTCATAAGAAAACACAAAATATAACGAAATGAAACAAAGAATGAAAAAACTAACATACGGAAAAAATCAAGTTCAGTATCCAGAGAATCTTCCAAAATTATCTCATCAAGCATAGGAAGGGTTCTATTACCTACTCGTAAAAAGTATACAAGGACTTGCCCAAAATCAACTTTCAAGAAGAGAACTTAATACAATCCATCAATTGCTCAACATTTACTTCCTTATAAGAGAAAATAATATCATTTTGTAACTTATAGACCAACCACAAGACAACATGGCAAATTATTTCCAAGCGATATTTAAGCTTTGAGCCGACTTCGAAAGAACAAAAGAAAGAAAAAAAGAGTAAAAAAATTAGGCGTGATGACATGCTGTCATTACATGTTTTTTATCATTTATTTTGACGTTTTAGTGAGTCTGTAGTGCTTTTAGACAGCCTGAAGTGAAAAAAAATGAGAAATACATGGAAGTTGAAATAATACCACCGTGACACGATTTTGGCATTGTGACACGAATTCTAAACCAAATTGAAGGTTTGGCTACTGCCAACAAAATCGTGACACAATCACCTAATCGTGTGGCACGATTTGGAGGAGCACCATAATTTAATTTTGAAATTAATGAAGGCACCGTGTCACAATATTGGTCATCTTGACACAATTTGAGACTCCCAAGACCTTGCCTATAAAAGAAAACTAGTTTTCTAAGAGAGGGTTCTTGAATTTGGGGATCTGAAATTGCAATTTTGAGCTGAAGATTGAAGATTAAAGAGGTGACATGCCATCAAACTAATAGTTGATCCTCATGTATGTAATGAATCTTTTTTTAAATCTATTTATTGTAATTTCAATTATGAGTAGCTAATTTCTTAGTGATTAAGTCTTGAGATGAATCTTGTGGATATGTTTGAATCGGTTGTTAAACATTATCCTTTAATAATGCAAATCTAGTATTATTCAGTATAATATGTGTGTAATGTTTTTTATATACTTATCATATATAAATTGATTTCAAAGATTGAATGACTATCGACTAGTTAACTTGGATCTAATTAAACTGTTCAATTCAACGGGACAATCTATGAATAGATGATTGTTTGATTGTGTTAATAGATTAACGTACCGAAAAACCTTCAACAAGTACGAGCTCACCTAAGGGATTAGGGAGCTGTAAAATTTGAAGGGAGCTCTGACTTAAGAAATTGATCAAGAGTTACTTTTGTTAGTCATCGTAAAACTAGATGAACATTATTAGAGATAGGTGCAGTCTACCAAACAGTGAAAATTAGAGGATTCGAAAGACCTAGTCCTTTTCCCCAATTATCTTTACAAATTATTTTTACAAGTTTTAATTTAATTTATGCAAATTCAAACCAACCCAATTGTTTTGTGCAACCCCCAATTTTATACATCCTTAATATTAATGACATTGCCAAATAGAAATTGGCAGTCTATGTAGAGACGAACTTATAAATTGTATTACTTCGATACTAAATTTGTATCAAGGCGGCATAGCCAACTCCCGACCGAACCAAAGGAAAACATTATGCCAAATTTAGATGGAAAACTCACAAGTTATAATATATATATATATATATATATATATATGTTGACGAGTAGAGGTCTTATACAAAACAATTGCCAAGAGCAAAATAATGAACTTTGAAGAAGTCTAACTCTTCCAAACTTGTGACAGGATCTAAAGTTCAATATCCGATAAAGAAGACATTTGAGGAGACCTAGTCAACAAAGTTGCATGTATAGAACGAAAATTAGTACGATTGGGTGGGTCGTTCATGTAGGACCAACTATCGCCTCAAAAGGTAAAAAGTCGATAAACCGTTTTTCAACTTAAAGTTAAAGTTGGATTAATTGGATCTAGAAACTAACTGAGTGATTGTGTTAAAATGATTGATAAACTTCGGTAAGAACGACTTGTTCGAGAAAAAATCCGAATTTATATTCTAACTAAAATAACCTTTAGTCACAATTTACTTACCCCTCGGTCAAACTCAATATTATCAAGGCTTCTTCCTTCGACTAAGAACTTGAGAGTTACGTCAAAAACAATTGGATCTAGGAACTCAAAGTCTGGAAACTGACTCAGCCCTCACCGATTATGCAGGTTATTAGTGCCACGGTCACATGGTTCTCTTGGAAGTACTAAAAATGTTACAGAGTTACAAATTCTTCCTTAGCTAAAATAAGAAGTGTAAGGCAATAAAATAAAGCTAGAGGTTTGAACGGTACAATTGTATTGTACGACTTCGAGACTGTTAGGGCAGTTTGCTTTGGAAACCATAGTCCATAACACATGCCAGAACCTATATTTTATTACTTACGATCTCAGTCCTACTCAGTACTCACAACACATTAAAATAAACCAACTCCATATGGACTTAACCTACAAAACAAGGGAGGGTAATGTTCAGAGTTGCATTAATCACTCACATGCCATGTTCAGACTAGAACGACTAAACACTAATACACTATAGTGATGAGAACTATATATCCATTGCAAGTGCATCATAAATTGATAAAGAATAACCATCAAGATAAGTGGCCTAAATAACTGTTTAAGGAATTTTTTTAAATGAAATTCACATATACTTAAAAACAATAACATTATATTCCCTCCGTCCTTAATTATAAAAAAAATAAAAAATATTCATAAAAAGCTCATGCAGTTTATTATATGTGTAACGTGCTTATTATTTTTTTTCTAAACATTTCCCTTATTAATACTACTAATTTATTTTAGAAGAAGACACATTAATAAATAGCATTTTAGAAAGATTTACATACAAAATTCATACATTAAATTCACAATCCACTTTCCATCCGGTCTTATATATTAATAAAATACTTTCCATCCGGTCTTATATATTAATAAAATATTACTTCACACTCCTTAAAAATTAATCGTATTTTGAAAATTGTCACTCATGCAAACTTGCTTAAAAATAATAGCATTAGATTCGATAATAGTCAAAAAAATGTTTATATTTTAGACAATATATCAAACACTATATTTTGTTATTTATATTCGAGACATCGAAGGATTTATTTCAAGGGTTTATTTTCAGTTTTTCACAAGGGATCAAACAAAGGAACTTATATTTTAGTAACATATATACTCAAAATAAACATACCGAAAATATTAATTAGTACAATTGCACCAATGATTATTTACTAATGAATAACACCTTAAAATGACAAGAGAAACTTGTATAAAGGGACGTAGGAGTAACATTTGTCCTTATAAGAGATAAAGCATAACCGGGGAGGGTAAGTTGAGATGCACATTTCACTTTGAGTTTTACATTCTCAAGACTTGAAAGTTACTTCCAAACTTCTTGAATTTTTTTTCCACATTTTATATGTTTTCTTTGACCAGCAATACCCTTCATTATGTTGAAATTAGGGAACTTGTATTAGCTTCAGAAGAAGTCAGAACATGCATGTTTATGTTAATGTGTACTATCTTTAAGGAAGGTTCAGAACATGTTTATGCCTTCAAGGAAAAATATTCTAAGTTATTTCCGTCCAAAAATTGAAAATGCACTTTGAAGTTTGACCTTCAATTTTCAAGTTCCAAATTATGCCTTTCGGTTAAATGCTTTTTCATGACTCAGTTACTTTTGTGTCCTTATAAATTGATGCTTGAGTCATTTTGAAGGAAGAGCTTCCACATCATGTACGTACCAGTAATAGTTTTCCATTTGGTGGAAAATAACGAACGATGCTTTGTTTCATCATGTGAGGCTTTTGAATAGTACAAATTAATCTTGTATTTAAATACTAAGTTCTATTAGTAAATCACTAAAATTAAGAAAGTTCGTTAAAATTGGTTGTTAAAAAATAATTAGTACTGTTGTTAAAATTAATCTTGCATTCTTAATATTTATTGCTTACTTAGTTAAAAAAATATATATATTAGGGGCTGTTTTGGCTAAGAAATAACTAATCAAGTAATTAAGTTTAAGTGGTTAATGAACTTTAGTTAAAGATCAATTGTTCAATATAATTCGAGTTTAAGTTTTAATTTGAACAATCAACATTTATACTTTACTTATCGCTCGACCGAATTTCAGATTACCTATGTTCTAAGACAAAAAAAAACACTAGAGTTAATTGCAGTTTTGGTCCTCCTATTTTCACCATTTTGCAGAAATGGTCCCCTATTTTAAAATTTGACAGTTTTGGTCCCTCCATCATATTTTTTAACTATAAAAATGTGATGTGATAAATTTTAAATGTCGTGGAATATGAACTGAAGATGGAAAAAAATCAACATTGATAAAATTGCAACAAAATTTCCTTGAAAATTTCATTTAAAACATATCATATCACAATATTTTATACAAAAAATTTGATAGAGGGACCAAAATTGTCCAATTTTAAAATACGGGGACCAATTTCACAAAATGATAAAAAGAGGGGATCAAAATTGCAATTAAGCCAAAAAAAACTTTATTTGTCCTTAATTATAAGACTTTTTCTTTACCCCTTAATATAAGATCATTTTTTAAATTCTACATGCATCAATGATTTCTTTATTAAAATACCCGTGTTTATTTACTACTGGAAAACACAAATATCAATATTTTATTTACTATTGAAAAGTTCTAACGTGTGGTATTATGTTCCAAGTTAATAAGTCAAATATAAAAATATAATATTAAAAATTGTGCATTCAATATCTTGAAGACTTAAAAGATTTATATTTTTTTATACAAAACTTATGTTGGAACTTGGAATTCCTTTTTTACCTCATTCACTTGTACATTAAGAGCACAATTTGGCATGATTAATAGTTGTTTCCGTGAGTTTAACTCAGTTGTTTCCTTGATTATTAGTCTTCATGATAATAACTCGGCTGGTAAAGACAATGCATTGAAATATGCAGAGGATCGGATTCGAACCTCAGTTTATTTATTCATTTTATTGGTGAAATTATAGTCACTAGAGAAAAGAACCATACACTATTAGTTGTTTTTTCTTGACAAGTAAATTCTTTTATTAACCTTGTTCAAATATTACTAATAAAATTTTGGCTTAACTGTAGTTTTGGTGATTTGGTCCCCCTATTTTCATCTTTTTGTGAAACCGGACCCCCTATTTTAAAGTTCAACGATTTTGGTCCTCTATATAGTGATATAACATGTTTTAAATGAAGTTTTTAAAGTAATTTTCTTACGATTTCATCGATGTTTATATTTTCTCATCTTCATATCATATTCAAAGACATTTAAAACCTATCACATCACCTCTTTTTAGTTAAAAAATATGATGGGTGGACTAAAACGGCCGAACCTTAAAATAGGGGGACCAATTTCACAAAAAAATGAAAATAGGGGGACCAAAAATGCAATTAAACCTAAGTTTTTTATCAACCCCTACTTAAGGATAATTGAGATCACATACTTTTAATAAAATATAATTCGATTTGTTCAATTTTTAGAATCATTTATTTAGAAGACAGTTCAACCATGTTTAAAAAAGCAAAAAAGATGTTCGAGAGTCGATATTCATGAATTAGTCTCATAGTAAACTTAAAGAGACTAAATGGTAATGATATCTTGAAACGTCTATAATGAGTTTAAAAAAACACATAATTCACTTATCTATATTGCATCACATGGAGACATCTTCCTCGTCTATCTTTTATTTATATAAAGAAAAATAAAATCTCCGATACTAATTGATTTATTAGCACTTGGAAAGCACTGACTATGAATAAAGTCATAAACTATAAATAAGGGCAAAAACTTTAAGCTTCTAAGAATAATAAACCAAACAATAGAAGTCATGCCAAATAACAGAAGCTCTAGAATAAAAGATTTAGACAATGAAAGTCATACTTCTTGTTTCATAATTCTCAAATGGATTATCTTACATCTAATTAAACTCATTATTCTCAAGAATGGAGGGTTAAGAAAAAAAAACTCATTATTTAGTCATTTTGGTACTTAGTTGAATGAGATAGTGTCACTATAATTTTCTTAAATGTTCTTAAATTTTAAAGCATCCTCTAATGTGCCTTTTGCTAATAATTTTATATATTAAACTAATTAACGAAAGATATACTTGAGAACCAAATTAACTTACAAAAGACACATTCAAATATAAAAAACACAACAACTACCATGACATAGTTTTACACATTCATTTACCAAAATGATGGTTTACTCATTAATTTTGTTATAAATGGTAAAAACAAAGAAAGAAAAATAAGATGGATAAAAATTTGCAACATCCAATAATATTAATTATTATATTTATCTACACAATGGACTTTGAGGATGATGAGAACAAGCAAGTTGATTTTCTAAAGAACAATAACCCATCATCTCTTCAATGCTAATTGATCTACATTCTTGATTTGAAAACTTGTCCTTATTTTTTCCATGATCTTCAACCATCTTCAAAATACTCTCAAAAGTAGAGACTTCACAAGGAATCCTCAAAACACCAGCTTGTTGAAACCCAAATTCTTCTTCAGCTTCTCTCAAAAGAATTTGAAAAGCTTGATGACCCAAATATTCAGTTGGTATGATGAACCTCTTAAGCTCTTCTCCAACACAAACAGCTAAATACCCTTTTGGGACAGAACCATTGTTATTTGATGATGTTGTTCCTCCTTCACGTTCAGATAGAGAAAGTGTTCTTTTTAGAAACTTCATGCTTTTGCTTCTAGTGATGGTGTTGGTGTTGGTTGTGGTTTTTGATGAGTTTGCTATTTTTCTCCATTTCTTGAGGATCTGTTGAAGTCTAACAATTTCTCTAATCTTGTTAGATTTCTTTTGATCCATTGACATGGTAATGATATTGATGGTGATGTCTCTTTCTTTGTCGGTTGGATATATAAGAAATTTCTTTGTTTGTTCTTGTGAAGAATTTGGCTTGAAGGGGTTGCATGTTTCCAATTTATAGACCTTGGAAGTTTGCATTTGTCAATAGTATAATAAATTTTTTTATTTTATTTTACTAAATGATGAATATTATAATAAGAGTTTGAGTTTTTTCTGTGTGTCACATGCATATGAGAAAACCAAAGAAATTTTTCCACGTTAGGTTGAGTTAAAGGACCATGTTTATGGTGGAAGGACACCTTAAACAAATGGAAATGGAACTACAACTTGTTGAAAAACTAAAGGAATATAAACTTTGTTAGGATAACAGATATTTTCACATGCCTCCTTCGAGTTACAATTGAACACTAAATGTAAATATCATCCTCAATGAAAGATTCGAAATATTATTCGTCGTGTTGTGTGAGTTATTTGAGATTAGCAACTTTCATCAAAATTCTTATTCAAGGAAGCAAATTGCTAGTTTTCTAAAAAATTGACCAATAATGGAATAACATTATTAGAAATATTATCTCTCTCCTTATATATAAGACTCTTTTATCAAAATTACGGGAATTAAGAAAGTTGATATTTGTATTAAAGTTATTTGTAATTACTATTATTTTTACAATTTTATCATTTAGGAGAAAGAGTTAATTTATGTTTTCAACATGATATTTATTGTTGATCGAATAAAAATGTATATTAAATAAGGGTATGTAGGTAAAGAAACAATCAATGTAGTTGAAAATAACAAACATATCTTATAAAAAAGGACAAAAAAAAATCTCAAAAGAGTTTTATAATTAGGGACGAATGTGCTGCTATAATCCATATACAAACAAAAATAAATATGTGTATGGATTCGACAACCCTGAATGCAAGGTTTATGACATATGCCCTAGAGGATTAAAACATCACTTATAATAGAAACATGACCCTTTTGCCCCTAGCTAGAAACTATTTCCATGAATGTAGTTTCAAATGTTCAACAAACTTCAATTTAATTGAGAAAATACAACTTAGACCATCTTTAAACAACTTGGACCATTTCAATTCTTGAAATCTCAAATAGCCAAAAAAAAAAAGTGTCAAATCAAAGAGAAATGATACTTGTTCAATCACTTTGTGATAACTTTTTGACAATTTTTTCTCTCATACTCACATTATATTCATATTCTTTCTCTTCATTTTTCTCTCTCTTTGTCATTGTTTATCAATAAAAAGAGAGAAAAATAAAATTGTCACAAAAAATTGTCTCAAATGGTTGTTAATATTACTACGTTTCAAATCAAAATGATATCTTCTAGCCCTCTAAGTTTAAGGTATTACGCTATTTTGCCACCTTATGGTTACAAAATGTTGCAATTTCGAACCCCATTTTGAAACTCGTGGCGTTTTCTAAGCATTTATGCAACGATTTGTAAAGTTAAGGGGTGAAATTGTAATTGTATTTGTTAGAAGCTAAAATTGTAACTTTTTAAAATTAAGAAATGTTAACCAGTGTCCCGGGAGCACTGGTTAAGGAAGCAAATATAATAATATCACATCGAAACTTGTGCAATCAACTCATTAAAAAACTAAATTTTAATTTAAAATTTTCTGTTTTTGGTTTCCTTAATCAGTGCTCCAGAGGCACCGGTTAACATGACCCTTAAAAATTTAAGGGATTAAATCTGCATTTAAGACAATTCAAAAATAGAAAAATATACTCTAATAGACTTTTAGTTAGGATAACGACATATTTTTAGTATATTGAATTTTTCAGGCTCTTTTATCGTCGAAGTTATTATTCAAGGAAGTGACAACTTACATATACAGTTCACCATGTATTAATTAAAGCACCAACTATAGAAGACTTTATCCTAAAAAAAAAAAATCCTTCAAAAAACTATAGAAGACTTTAGAGCATCAAAATAGAACATAAGGATAATATCATTTAAGAAGAAATCTTGATCACATCAACTACATGGCTGACATTAACTTTGACAAATATTGTCAAGAAAAAAATTGACAAGCATAATCTTCAGTTTGTATTCAGCCTTAAAGTCACCCATTTTGTCATCTCTAATCAGTCAGTAGTGAGCAACTTGTTTGTCCAAAATAATACAAGACCTTTGCAGGTTCCAATGCCAGATACCTTACTTATAACCCCACAAAATATCCAAACAAAAAAATCACCATGATGAAATTCCATGACTAGTCTTTTTCCATTATCATGTTTACATTAGTTGTGCCAATAAAAAATTTATGGTAGCGTTGATATGACTAAAATATTGATTATAAGTGGTGGATAAACCTTACCCTATAAAGAACTTTTTGATGTCGAGTGAGGTCAGACTAAAACTTAATTTTTAAGATGATATCAAAATCTATCATATATCTATTGTGATGTGTTGTGATAACACGGTTCAATCAATTATTCTTTGAGCTAACTTTTCACCTTCTCTTTTTCGTGTAGTATTGGGAGCGATGAGAATGTGAATATGATCAAAAGACTCTTGTAAACTTCTACAAGGTAAGATTGTAATACATCAAGTTTATATCTTAATTTACTTCTGAATTTTTATTGCTGCTAATCTTCTATTCTTGTTTTCTTCAGGAAGGAGATTCATTGAAACCTGCTTTCACAGGAGTAGTAGTGTAAGTCATCAGTCACTTGTGTTACTTTCTAACTTTGTATTAATTAAATGTCATAACTTATAAGATCACTCAAATCCTAACACAGAACTAATTTTAATATGCAGATTCACATCCACTAATGACAAAAAAAAATACTACTTAGGACCAGCTCCATTAGAAGCTATGGCTAGGTATGTTATTGTACCTTAGTTTCACCTTTAGTTCTGTTTCCTTTCCTCTAAATCACACTTATTCATTCAGGCAAATAGCTACTGCTTGTGTCCCTTGTGGAAACAATAGGGACTACATTTTCCTTCTAGAAAAGGCTATGTATGATTTTGGTAAGTTCTTTATCTTGTAGCATTTAGAGCCTGTTTGGGTTGGTTTTTCTGAGTTTTTTTATTGACATAAGCACTTTTGAGAATGTTTGGAAGAGCTTATGGAAACATCTTATGATTTGTACATAAGCTGTTTTCAGTTTCTTTCCATAAGTTCTTTAGAATAGTATATGAAAACAACTTATAACTAATATGAAAATAGTTTGACTTTTTTTTTTATCTTTTGTTATAGAAATAACTTATACATAAGCACTTTTGCGATAAGCGCTTATGCTACATAAATTCTTGTATACATGTATGCTAATGAGTTGAGAGATTTCATGTGCAGGACATGAGGATGACATGGTGATAGAACTTGCCAATGAAGTGAGGAAGGTACTTTCAGTTTTGGGAAATGTACATCCTAATGACAAGAAGTTGTTTGGAAGACTTAAGGCTTTACTCAACATCCTCCACTAATCTACACTGCAAAAACAGAAGTGTAATCCAAAGATCACACCATGACCTTTTCCATGAGCAATTGAATGCCATTTCATTTGTTGTGCATACGCATGACAAGTCAGCTGACTGCTACACCAAGGCACATCATCGGACAAGATTTCGTACCTCAGTTTCCGAACTCAAAACAGTTGCATCTACAACTATTTGAGTTTAAGGGGGCTGTTAAAATGAAATTAACCTGTAATGTGCTTGATCATCGATATCAAAATCATCTCTAATTATTTTGTAAATAAAACAATGAAATACATGTATTTCTCTTTTCCATTGTTCTCTCAATAACCTAAACATATTAGTTTTACATGCACAATAAAACACAGCTTTGTAATTGTAATACACTACTACAGTTTTTTAGTGTTTACAGAAACTTTATAATATACTAAAAACCCTAATCTATGAAGTAGGCAACTCCCTGTAACCAAATTTATCGTCTTCCTTTCCATCCGAAGCTTCATGTTTCTCTCCCTGTATGGGTCCATAAGCCCAACAAATAACAAGATAATAGTAGTTAAGAATGCCTATGAAAGTGAGTAGCCCATAGTAGTAATTCAAATGTTCCCTATTGATGTTAGTCGATAACCAGCTCTCATTCCCTCCAATACCAGTGACCGTGTCCACAATCACATCTGAAACTACATCAGCAGCAGCTAGTTCCAATGTGAACATAGCCATTGCAAAACTATACATACTCTTAGGGAAATAACAGTAGAAAAACTCAACCAGTCCAACTGGTGTGAAAGACACGGCGAATCCAAACAAAACAAACTTGTGAACAAGCCATAAAGCCAACATGTTAATTACAGCAGTAGGTTGGTCCTCAAACCCTTGTTCAATCGCTGCATTTCGTCTCACCGTTTCAACAATAGCTGCTACTGCTTTAGCTACAATTGCAAACAGCATTCCTATCCCGATGCGGACTTTAAAACTGAATCCTCTAGGCCGGCCTGCGTATTTAGCTAGTAGAGGTACTGCTACACGGTCATATAAAGGAATTACTATTGTTTAGGTGAATATCATGATAAGATTGAATGATCCTGCAGGAAAATTGAAATTGCCGAATAACCTTCGGTTCAATGTTTTGGCTTGAAGAGTAGAAAATGAACTCTGAGTCGCCATCATAAAGATTCCCGTTAACCACATAGGAATGACTCTGAGCAAATATTTGAGTGACTCCACCTGTTATATGGTGCATAGGTTCCACGGATTTGAAATTGACCCATCTCGATTTAGATCTGTCTCAGGATTTCTTATTACGCAAGCTTAGTTCAAAAATCTACACGGGGAGAACATGTTAATTCACACTTTGAAAATATAAATTACGAGGAAATTAGATGCTTTGTGCAATATTTATAACTTATCCATGAGAGCAAAAGCATAATCAGTACCTAAGGCTCTCGGTAGGAACCATCAGCTTTGAATCATGACCTTGACAGTAACGATCAGAGTCGTGATCAGGAAGACTAAGTTTTCTGTTCTTGGTT
>Ga0228710_1008031_pt1 | contig 15320 bp, 5 predicted proteins | sample MedpolnodulmetaG_FD_177995 | JGI IMG/M metagenome (GOLD analysis project Ga0228710, IMG submission 177995) | Root nodule microbial communities from Medicago polymorpha collected in Santa Monica, California, United States - pink nodules | ecosystem: Host-associated > Plants > Roots > Nodule...
TTTGACAAATGAGTGAGATCTATTTAAAGAGTTAACATTTTAAAGATATATTTTTTCATATGCAACATTTAAAAATCAAATCTTTAACCAAATAATTAGAAGGTCAAAGCATCTACCACTTTTATCATACTATATGATTTTTTTATCCTCTTTTTAATTATGCCTTTTGACTCTTTTAACTATTTTTTATTATTGTTGACTCTTTTACCATCTCGTTAGAAGCTAAAGAAGCCAATTGTCATGACTAGGTTTTTTACATAAAAATAATTATATATTTTATTAAAAATCAAGATATCAATACACATCATCATAAAATAAAAAAGATCGATACATGCTAAAATCTACGATAATATTGTCTTGTTACTGATAAATTTTATAATTGTCATGTATGTACAACTTAAATGATAAAAAAAAGTATAGATACATTGATTTGTTGGGATATACATTCAAACTCGTAATTCTTCACTTCTTTATAATTAGTTTTAATGATACCCCTAGGTTCTTTGAAATTAAAATAATTAATTAAACCTCAAAATTTAATTTGCACCAAAAGAAAAGAAACAAAACTCCATAATTGTGATATAATCGTAGTCACGTCAAAGAATTTTCGGATAAACCTGTTACAATCGAGAAAATCAACTCACGCAATGTGCTCCCTGGCCTTTTAAGTTTAGATTGTTCTTTTATGGTGTATATGAGTTATATGTATTCATATATTGTCTTTCAGAAGCTTTTAGAAAAACCATTGGGACGAATAGCCAACATATAGGGACAACTACCCTATTTATAGGGCCACTATGTCTCATACAAAAACTGTAGGATTATTGTAAGAAACCCTTATTGTAAATTCATAAACTTATATATTTTCTCAACTATAATTTAGATAAGTATATACGTGTCCCTCTATTTTCATTAAAAGATTTAAAGTTCTTTTGTAAAAATAAAAAAAAAGAGAGAGAAGATTTACGTTCTATTTTGCTAGTCCCTAGCATAAGGTCAATTTCAATTTATTTTTTTTAACAAGTCAAAACGATATATATTACCACAAGAAACAGTCTGCTCCCTAGCCCAAGGTGTGTAAGGAAGAGCAAAATAGTTTTACAGCACATAACCGAAAGGAAATACAGAAAAATTAAGTCAAGATCCAAACAAACAAAAGGTTTTTCAATCACATAAAATGATCAAAAGGAAAATTAACATTTTGGGCTTTCAGCCACCAATAGGTAGAAACTTTCACTTTGTCCATCAACTTCGGAATAGATTTAGCTTTATTGTTAAGGAGCCTGTTATTCCTTTTTGTCCACAACACTAAAACACAACAAAGTCATACTAGCTGCAAAAATGATCGTCGTCGTTTTGAGCCACTTGTAGAATAAGCAGACTGAGTAAATTGGTCGTTGATATGATAAGGATCCGTGGAAGAAACACCAATCCAATCTTTAACAAGCTGCCAAAGAGTTCCAAAATGGGGTAGTGGAGAAGAAGATGATATGTTGATTCATTAAAACTGCAACCAGCCACACATAACTGAGAGTCATCTACAATAATGCCACGTCTAACCAAGTTATCCTTTGTAGGCCACCTATTATAGAGGAGACGACACACACAAATAGAGACATTCGAAGGAACACTTTTATGTCAGATGTCTGCGGAAACTGTGTCATGATTGTGCATCTGTTGTCGCGTAAGCATTTGATACACATCACAAACTGTATACTTGCCGCCCACGCTAGGCCGTCACTCCGACCTATCTGTAATTAAATCTTGCAAAAATACATCAACAAGCAAAGTCTTACACTCCGCAGCTAATTCCTCCTCCCAAGCTAGCAATCTTCGTCTCCACACCCATCCCTCCCTCCATCAGCCCAACCTAAAGAATGCAACTCTGCCACCGTCACATCCTTTTCAAGGTACAAGTCATATAGCTTCCTAAACCTTTCCTTGAAAGAACTGGACCCATCCACTTATCAGTCCAAAAGAAAGTAGTAACATAGTTGCCAACCTTCTTTTGAATGCTTTCCTCAAACCAACTTCCGCCCTCAACATCCCAACCGTCATGGATTCGAACAATGTCCCTCCACCAAGAGGAACCGCCTCTACCTCCCTCTCTAAGTCGCCCCCTCTCCTCACCGTAACGAGAAACCAACACTTTAAACCACAACCCCTCCCTATCCACCAAACACCTCCAGCACCCACTTGCCTAATAAAGCAATATTAAATTCCTTCATCCTCTGCAAACCCCTAAACCACCAGACTCCTTAGTCATGCAAATAGTATCCAAGTCCATCCAAACGGTTTTCTTATGATCCTCACTCCCACCCCAAAAAAAATTATTTAAAATAGATTCAAAATAGAAGATTATACCTGAGGGAGCTCTGAAGAAGGAAAGTGCATAGACATGTAGAGAAGACATGACAACTTTATGGAGGACTAAGCGACCACCAAAAGACAATTTTCTACTCTTCCATTCAGACAGTCTAGCCTTTCTACGGGAGAGAACTGGCTCCCAAAAAATCAAACGGTGAGCATCCCCACCAATAGGAAGGCCCATGTAAATAAAACGGATACAACCTATTTTACAAGCCAACACTCACGCCGTCTCACCCAACCAGGAGTCATCAATATTCACACCGACCAGATGAAAATTAACCTTCATTAGTCATGAGTTTTCAAAATTTTATATCGACTGTCACATGTCGGTACATAAAAAATTTCTTCTGCATATATAACCATATAAAATCATCAACGAGTGCGGTTTAAATATTTAACGGTCTTTTAAATATAAAATAAAAACTTATTTAATAGACACTCTACATTACTCCCTCCGGTCTCAAATGTAAGAAACTTTTCACTTTTTAAGTTCATTCAATAAATGATGTATGTGGTATATAATAAGGACCACATACATCATTTATTGAATGAATCTAAAAAATGAAAAGTTTCTTACATTTGAGACCGGTGGGAGTAATGTTAATATTTTAAAAATAGCCACGAGTTCCCAAAATTTATCACATCAACTTTCTCATATATGTGTATAAAAATCTGTTTATGGAGATATAAGTACATAAAATATGCAACGGATGCGGTGCAAACATTGAACAATGTTTTGTATATAAAACAAAAAGTTATTCGATAGAAACTCTGCATTAATATTGATTTTAAAAATAGTCATAAGTTTTTAAAATTTTATCTTATCAACTTTCTCATGTATTTATATAACTTTTTTTATGCACATATAAATACATAAAATCTGCAATGGGTGCGGTGCAAACATTTAACAGTCTTTGCATATAAAATATAAAGTTATTTAATAGAAACACTAAATTAATTTTGATTTTGAAAATAATCACGGCTTTTTAAAATTTTATCATATCAATTTTCTCGTATATGTACATTTTTTTTTTGAAGGAGAGTGAGATGTACATAAAAATTTGTTTTCACATATATAAGCAAATAAAATCCATAACTGGTTTGACTCAACTATTTAGCAAATTTTTGTATATATAAGAGAGAAATATTTAATAGAAACATTATTTTAATATTCATAATTTTCATTACGTGACATGTGCGAAAGCACGGATCTTTTACTAGTTTCCATAGAAAATGTGAGAGAATCCACGATGGTAGTCCATTAATAGGGACTCATTAAATGGACCCCACATGTACACATCATTTATTTACAATTTTTTAATAAAAGTATCTATTAAAGACTCAAGGACTCCAATGACACTAGACTAATAAGGACTCTAATGTAAAGTACTTAAATAGGTCTCACTTACTTTACATCATTAAACACAAATAATTTATTACTCCTTCCGTCACAGATTAACTGAGCCAAAAGCTCATTTCACACATATTAAGAAAATTGTATAAATTAAGGAGAGAGAAAAATAGTTTTAAATGGAGTAAATAGGCAATTACCCCCCATGAAATTGTAAGTTTCGTCAATTACGCTCTTGAAATTAACAAAACTTCAATTACCCCCCTGAAATTGCACAACGTTAATCAATTTACCCCCTCCGTCAAATTCTTCTGTTAGTCAACATGACATTTTGCAAATACCATCCCGAAGTTTTACACTAATGTGCAAAATACCTCATGAACTTGAAAATTTATATTTTAATTTTCTTATCCTTAAAAGTGACTGCATTATCACTGAATTGTCGATCATATTAGTTAAGTGTTGACGGTATACAACCATATATTGGCAGTATGGTAGAACAAATTGGCAGTATTTAGTAAACTGTACAATAATGTTCAAAACTCAAGAATATTTACAAAACAAACATTAAAGCATTTCTTTGTTCCAATATCAGATGATGTTTTTTCTTTTTTGAAGTTGTCCTTCACCCTATTAGAGATCAAAAGGATGTTGGCTATCATGTTTTTTTTATTCTCTTAAAAAAACATAATGAAATATACATAATATAATATTATTACCATTCATTTGAATCCTAACGGGGGAAGAAGACCATGATTCCTTCAAGATCTTTTACAAAGTGAGAGAAGTAACAAGTTTATGTATTTTTTCTTGAAAGTGAGAGAAGTGTGTTGATGTAGAGTGTGCGGTGCTCACAATATATAGGAAATGGAAAATTTTGGTGTGGTTAAAATTAGCAATAGCAAAGTCATATATTTTGACATCTTGATAATTTTTGGTTATGTCAATCATATGTCATTTATGTGCTTATGTATGTTATGCATTAGTTTTTCATCTAACAGGTGTGACGGTACTTTGCTATGCTGACTTTCATATCATTAGGCTCTAATACATGGTTAATGCTTAATCGTTTCAGGAAACATATATGGTTGTATACTGTCAAAACTTAGCTAATATGCTCCACAATTCAGTGATAATGCAGTCACTTTTAAGGATAAGAAAAAAATATATAAATTTTTAAGTTCAGGGGTGTGCAATTTCAAGGGGGGTAATTGAAGTTTTGTTAATTTCAGGGGGTAAGTGACGAAACTTACAATTTCGAAGGGGGGGGGGGGGTTAAATGATTAAGTATTGATACATTCTTCACTATCATAAATGCAAAGTGAAATAGATTGAATTGAGAGTGATGAAAGTAATGTTAATTAGAGTTATAAAGGGGAAAAAATAATTAATATTGTATTGGAAAGTAAAATGATTCGGTTTTTTTAGAACACTTTTTTATTTACAATTGGCTCAATTAGGGAATGGAGGAAGTATTTCTTTTGCAAATGGGACTAAGTAGTATATATTTTATTACTTCTTTTAAATGTAGAACTTGTTAGTTGCCTAAAAAATAGATGATTCTTATATAGATGTCTGTTGTTTAATAGAGACTTATTTTTTCTTTTTTCAAGGGTTCTTAAAGGTGAGTGATCCTCACCAGGCAAGTAGGGTGATGAGCTCGGAAGCAACACGGAACTCAACATAATAAGGAAAGTGAAAGACAAAGGCACGGTTATTGTCGGTTATGGTAGTTTGCTATCCATGTGCCATTCTTTTCCTACGTGGGTCCCTTTTTCCTCATTTTGACTTTCCACAGTTCTCTTTCTTTTCTTCTCTTTCTTTTCTATTTTTACACATTTTATTTAGGAGGCTCACAAAACTCTATTTTACCTATTTTCTCTGATATCTATTCTTTTATTTATGAGTCATGTTAACTTGTATCTAAAGGTACATGTTAAGGAATTCAAAAAGCAATTTTGAATTGGAAAACATAATATTTTAACTATTTCAATAATGAGTTCATTAACATGTGTCATTGTGGACACAAGTTAACATTTGTCTTTATTTATTTAAATCATTGTAGATCTATACTTTGGAAATAAAACTTACACAAAATGATGTGACATACAATGATTTCATCTAATAAAAGAATTTTATTAGAGAGTGTTTAAGAGTGAGTGTTACTAACATTTATAGTTTTTTAAGGTACCTCATGTATCCTTCTACCTATACATCGTATCAATATTTTAAAATCTGGATTGATAACAAATTCCGTCAAGACATTGAATCATTAATCAAATTGGTTTGTTATTAGTTGAGATGCTATATAATTATTGTTGTAGTCTATAAAAAAGATGGTTACATATAAATTTTTATGCTTAAACTTACAAATGATATTAATGTTACTTTATTTTCCACATGTCTTCAAAAATTAAATGTTAATATTAACAACATATCGTAAATAAAAAAATGGAGATTAGTTAATATAAGTTTTTTTACCCATTAGTTGATACAAGTAAAAGAAAAATATGTTCTTCCCTAAAAAAAATGAATATGTTCTAAAATTTATCAAAAAACAATTTTTTTTTTTTGCAAAATATTGCGAAGGAATGACTATTGTACAAATATTATTATTCTTACTTTTTAATAATCTGCTTCGCTCGTAAAATAGTCCAAGTCAATTTTTAAAACCCGGACCGGTAGTCGATCCGGTCAAGGCATTGGGTCACTGAGTCAATGGTCAGACTAATGGGTCACTGATCGGACCGCATGACTATTGACTCAGTCTTTATAAAAAAAAGTCATGACATAAATTTCATAATATAAAAGTTAATAAAACTTCCTCTATGAAAAAATTAATAAAAATTCACACATTTAAATAATTATCGAATATATATCAAAATCATATTCACATTAACAAGAAAAAATAAATGGAAAATACATTTTATATTATAATTATATGATAAATATGTGAGATATTTTTTTTTAGGAACAGGAGATTTTTTTTTAACATGAGAGATATTTATATCATATATTAATAAACATGTATATATATATATATACTCGTGACCAACCCGCCCATCCCTCCGGTTCCCAGTTCGACTGGTCGGATCGACCGGATCAGTCCAGGTTTTAAAACACTGGTCCAAGTACTTTTCTTTTTTTATAATTATTAGTTTGACATTGCTTGAAAAATTTTGACACAGGAAGAAATGAAGTCAAATATGATTATCCATGTCTTATCCTCAACAATGTGATCAAGAGACTCACTTTTGAAAACAAAAATTTGATAGTGATTTATATAACTATTAGCTTATGCTTTTTTGATATGTAACTAAGAAATATGGTCACCATATATTCCTTTTCCTCACCTCTTCTAATTACACTATGACGTATTTTGCACTAAAACTTATTTTAATTCCCATCTATCTACTTTGTTCCAACCATAAAATGTTCTTTAATTAATTTTTCAAACCAATAAATTAAATTCGTACGCATAAAGTACCTATATTAGTGCTTCCTTTATAGAAGTATTTCTTTTTTATATTATATCCAAAATTTGACCAATAAACACCTACATACGCATGCATAAAGAATCAAAAGAAATGAGACCAAATCCAAAGCCAAAGTTTTAGGTGGAATAACTGAATATAGATATAGATATAGAATTAATATAAGAAAAGTACGTTGTAGTTGAAGAATAGCCCCATATATTTGAAGAAAGAATAAGAAATATATTGATATGATGGGTGGTTTGCCTAGTCATATACAACACAGCACATTAGATGTAGTTTTCATTCCAACGTAGTGCCACGTGTTTGCTGAGAAATTTTCAAAATTTGTATGAATGAAAGGCATGCTTTGACGTGTTTTTTTCTTTCCTTCCTCATTTATTTTCTAGCACGTTACCCTGCCGGCAACCAAATCCAAACCCTACAACGACCCACTTCAAACAAATCTCACCATCATTCCTTCTTACTACTTACTCATATTAGTCAATCTTTTTATGGAAGGAAATGGAGAGTAAGATTCGAATAATTATTCATATAAATCATTCAAAAGCATAATAGTGTATTATGAAGATTATTTAGTACGTACCATGATAATATACATGGTGATAATATACAATATACATGGCGATAATATGATAAACTATGATTATGTGTACAATTTAAGTATACTATTTGTGCATGATTAGTAGGTTTTATTATGAGATGTTACTTTAAACGAAAGAATGTACAAATATATTTTATACACTTGGTCATTGGGGTATGCAGTATAAAAAGACTAACACAATATAAAACAACTCAATTATAATACAATATATTTATTACTCCCTCTCAACAAAAATATTTTACAGTTTAAGGAATTCGTAAATTTTATTCGCGATGTAGTTTGATTTGATTTTGATGTTAAAAGTCATCTGCACTGTAAGATAAAAAAGTATACTGTTTGGTTTGGTTTGGTTGACTTTTAAAATGAAACAAAACCAAATCAATGTGGTTTGGGTTGGTTCGGATGTTACGGTTTTTTGTGAGACAATAAAAAAATTTGTTTCCAATATTAAAATCAAGTTAAAAGTTAAGAGCAACTTACTTTCAACAACATCTCAAATTTGATCTAACATTACAATTTTATTTTTATCCATCAATATTTCCATCAACATAGATCAAATTAAAAACATGGACCAAAAAGCAATTCTCTTCAGTAAGAAATGCAAATGAGTAAAATTTTATCATTCTCTAAAAGTTCACATTGAGTTTCTATGATTCAAAATATATTTAACATAAACATATATGCAAAAATGCAAGTAGAATTAAATCAAAACACATAAATACATTTTTAAAATCAAAAGCATAGAAGAAACTTAACAAAAGCAAAAACATGTCTAAGTAAAAAAAAACAAGGAGAAAGAAAAAACATGGCATTCTATAAAATTTCTATTAGTATTAGGTTGGGTGAGAGTTTAATTAGTGTCTCTCTTATCTTACAGTTTAGTTAGGATAAAAATGCTATAAAAAAGGATAATTATGTTATAATAAAATGAAATATAAATTAACTGAAGCGTAAATTTAAGAACAACAACATTAAATATGATGGAAGTAGTCGATATTTTCTTATATTATAGAGCGCCAAACATAATTTTTGGTTGCTTATCTTTAAGACGAGAAAAGACATCAAGAGTAATGATATTTGTACAACTATTTGATAAAAATTTCATTTTTCTCTGTTTTCATTGATAAAAATAATAGAGAAAGAAAAATGAAAAGAGATGATAAGAAAACCATATGAATATGAGGGAAAAAATTATTCAAAAATTATTATAAAATAGTTGTATAAATACTATTTCTATATAGTAATTCTAGTCGACATAAGAAATAATACCGAGAGGAAAGACCTATAGATGACAAAATTAAGACTCGAGGAAAGGCCTATAAGGGAGAAAAAGAAATTGGATATCCTTTTCACTTTTTGACTATGTTGGAAAAAGATTATAGCACGGAAGCATATTTTAAAATTAGTTTGTTTTATTGTTCGGTAATAATTTTGTAAGTAGATCATGGAATTTATGTATTTCACACCAAATGTATGTATGAATCTCGTTTTTTTTTTTTTATGGTATTTGTACCTTAGTATATTTTTTTTTTTGTATATATCACTTCCTTTTAACCACATTAAGTAGCTTCTAATAAAATATTCCATCCAACAAAACCATGATTAGGATAATGTTTTGTTGTTGACAACATTAGGATCATTTGTTAAACTCGATAAGACCCACATGCTAATTGTCTTTTAGAGGATTCTAAATTTCTAAGATCCCCATGTGATTTGTAACGTGAAAATTTTACCAAACAAAAGAAATATTTGGCATATAGTGTCCCACGGCTTATCCTAATGTTTTAGGATTTTAGCTTAAAATAAAAAATTTCCAAAATAAGGAGAGTGATGTAATTAAATTAAGGGAACTAGAAAATGAAAAGTGTGTTTTGAGAAGAAGTTGCAAAAGTAGTGTTGCTTTTGCTAATTATTCCCTTTTATCCCGGATCTATAAAAAATAAAAAGTAAAAGAAATAAGGTACCAAGAAATAAAGCCCTAGCAATAACATATTGTTTTTATGATATGGTCCCATTGAGTGATATTGGACTTTCTAACTACCATACCTAACCCTTATATCTTCACAGTTGAAGATCTTATACCCTATAAGCAAAACCATGTGGTTTTGTGGTCTATGCAACCCTACCTCGTGATTTCTGGTCTTATTCATCATATCTCTTTCTTGATAATCTTTGTCATCCACACGTAGGCATGGGGAGAAAACATAGGAAAATGTATTGAATATTTTGAGACTAGATAATTGATTTGTTCTTTTCTTGTTTTTTCATTACAACCTACCTCCTAATACCCCATATGCTATGGTATGGCCTACCAACATTTTGTTGGTCTTAAGTGAAATAGAACTCTCGGGTCATTTAAATTAGGTTGAAGATTCAAATCTTATGGATGGAAATGTGGTTAAGAAGAAAATTCTACCGAGTGTATGTTTAGTTTTGTATCGACATAAAATTATTTTAAATGAATTGATTATGTTTAAAAACGAGTTTAAGAAAAAGTGGTTTATATTTGTGTACATTTATGTAAAAGTGAATTGAATAAAAAAATTGAATGTTAAAATTAATTTCTGAATCAAAAGCTCTAATTTCTAGTTTCAAATATGGAGACAAAATCAATTGTCTTTTTTTTTTATACAAAGAAACTTATCTTATTTCATTTATCAACAAAATCAATTGTCTTGGAAAACAAAACATGTTAAAATCAATTATACACATAAATAATCAATTTTAGACCTTAAAAATTGAAATCACACAAACGTGTGGTACAAAAAAAGTGAAACCAAAATACATGAAGTCGGTAAGGTTCTTTAATGAAAATTTGTAATCGGCAAAATTCGTGTGTGTTTGGTTTTGAGGTGCCAAAAATCATTTTTGGATTAAATAATTATGTAAAATTGATTCTAGATAGTTTGTTGTTGATATGTGGCAACTAAAGGGTGTCACTGTAGTTGTGATGTCATGATTTGTTGCCTATGTACACTTTTTCCTGATTAAATGTAAGGTAATTTGTGGGCTAAATAGTCATTTTTATCATTGAATGTGTAACGAGTAGGCACAACAGTTTTTCAATATATCAAAATTTCAAAATAGTTCACAAGTTACCACTTCGTTAGTCAAAATAGTCTCTAACGTAAAAATAATTCTTCAATACTAACAATAACTTGTTTCTTGTAGGGATTAATATAACTGTTAATAAATATTTATAGAGACTGACATGACAAAAAATAAGTATATTGAGAGACTGATATGAGAGTATTAAAATATCATTTTAAAGAAAGAGATTGTTTTAATAAACGTAGTGTACAATCCGAGACTATTTTCAACTTTTGATACATTGATGGAATATTTTAGTTACGTGTTACACATTCAAGGATGAAAGCATGTGATTTATGTTTAGATATTTTCTATAAAAATGTGTGGTACAATAATTTCAAAGGAAAATGCTCCAAAATATAGCTTCAAATTAGAATTAATTTTGAAAACAAAATTAAGTTTAATGAACCGCATCAAAACATGTCAAAATCAACATTTTTACACTCTTGTGATTAATTTTACCTCCTTCAAATTGGCACCAAACATACACGAGTCTATGGTGTATTCAAAATAAAAATGTCATTTTAACAAAACAACTGAACTCAAATGATTAATAACACTATCGAAAGATGAATTGTTCAGAAAAAACATGAGTTCGGTTCTTAGATGAAATAATTTTTTATCAAATTTTACTAATCTTCCAACCAAATTTGGATCACCAGGGCTCATTTCTTTAGGAATCGAAGGTTAAAAAAAATGCTATTTTTTTAATGAGCTAAAATGAACATGGTATGGTATGACCTATGGTTGATATGTTTGCTAGAATATTCAAAATGCTTTTGCAAGCACATGGAGATGCAGATGGAGATATACCAAACAAAGTCCTAATAAATGCCACTTTTGTCTGCACTATTAAGCACAAGCTCTAATGGTCAAACATTGTAATAAATTTTATGTACTGAAGGTAACAAACTCCTATAGTATGATAGGAGTGCTAGCAACATTCTCTTTTGAACACTCTCTATAATACTCACTCTCTTATTGGTTTAAATCATTGTGGGTCTATACATTGAAAATAGAACACATACAAAGTAGTGGGATATACATTGATTTCATCCAATAAAAGAGTGGGTGCTAGAGAAAGTGTTCAAAAGTGAGTGTTGCTAGCATTACTCGTACTATAATGTTAGTTTTTCTTTTTTTTCAATTTGTTGGTCCAAATTATAATCTGAGTGTAGTACTTTTTGTCACCCCCAATGTAAGGAAAGAGTTTAGGAAAAATAGAAAAGAATAAGAGTACTAAATGGTGGGGAGGAAAGTTTTGGTCAGGTTGTTCACGTGATGGCAGTGATGTTTATTCAGAGCACACACATGGAAGCATATCTTCAAAGGACAAAATGAAATATGTCTAGTCTAGCTTTATCAATTTTCTTGCTCTCTTCTTACAAATTTTACCAGAATTCAATTTCTATACGAACAACTAATTATAACTATATATGTTGACATATGTTGTAGGTTGTGAACAACGTTTTAAGAAATTGTAATAGTCATCTTGATTTTTGAACGTATAATGTGTATTATAATAGTTTTCGAATGTATTGAAAAGAGTTATTGTTAATATTGAAGAATTGTTTTAACTTTAAAGACTATTTTGACAAATGAACTGCACAATCAAACATTATTTTAAAGTTTCAATACATTCAAAAACTATTATAACTACACGTTACACATTCAGAAATCAAGATGACTATTACAACTTTTTAACTTATAACATATGTCAACATATATCGTTATATTTTAACTCTCTTACCAAAAATAGTAGGATCGTATTGAAATCAACAATTTTTTTACTTTTAAAAAGTTAATTTCACAACTTTTCACCATTTTTCAATGCATTTTTTTCTATTTCAATTCTATTAACCAATGCCTAAGGGCATTCTTTAGCATTCCCCTATGACAATAAGTAAGTACATATATCGATTAATATTATAGTAAATAAGTATATTTAAAGACTAATATGACGGTATTAACATAAATTTTTAATACGAGGAACTATTTTGACTAACTAAATGCGCAACAAATTACTATTTTAAAATTTCAATACATTCAAAAAATGTTGTGGTTACTCGTTGCAACCGATGAAACCTCCAAATCATGGTTCAATTGTTTTTCCATTGAGCTATGGTTGAACCGATGATTAATAAATTTATAAGAGATTAATTATAATAGACTGTTAGAGTACATCTACTTTACAACGTCAACCAATTAAAATCAATATTTTTGACACATCCGCTTTTGTCCACACCTTCCTTCATTTTGCCTCCCATGATTTTGTTATTTGCAGTTTTAACAACTTCATCCTCTCATGATTTTGTTCTTTGCAGTGTGAATAACTTCAACCCCCATAACTTCATCCATGTACACAAATGGAAGTGTAACCAAGATGGATAATTTCTTAATTAACTTGCAGATTGAATAATAATGATGCAAGAATTTCTTCACAAATTGAAGAAATTTCACGAGAAATATAATTTGATGGTAAAGAGCAAAATTAACACATCTTGATGAAAGGTATGGCAAAAAACAAAATCATGGAGGGAGAAGCTATCAATGAATACCGACAATAAAGGAAAGTGTGAACAAAAGCGGTTATTGGAGATTTGATTTGGATTTTTCCATTTTAATTCGCTTGTGTTGATGTGTCAAAAATATTGATTTTAATTGGTTGACGTTGTAAAGTAGATGTACTATGAGAGTCTATTCTAATTAATCTCAATTTATAAATAAAATAAGTATTTACAAAATTGAAAAGGTAAACAAACAATCAAACCGATAGAACCAAATGTCGTTAAACCACGATTTAATTCAGTTTTAACCGACGCAAAATAGATCGTGATTGAACCAACTGATAGACTAGTTGTTTCCCAATTAAACTAACTGGTCCAGTTTTGTGATTAGGGGCTTTGTAGGATTTCTCCATCCCCTATATTCTCTCCCGTGAATATTCAATTTCCTTTTAAGGATCCCGCGGTCAATATTCAATTGTTAGTTGAAAAAGTTAAGGGTATATTTACCTACCATGCATGTTTTCTATGTTGACTTTTATTTCAACTAATAAAATATAGTAGGAAAATTTAATATTTTGCTCATCATTTTTTTTTCCAGATTTTGAAAGTAGGTTTACTATTTTCATAACTTTTAAAAATGTCAAAATATTTCCTTCAAAAAGAAAAATGTCAAAATATTGTTTCATAATCTTTGCTCGAGGTTTGGTCCTCTTGGTGCATTAGTTATGTGAAATATTTGGTGCTCGAGAAATAAGTTCATTTTTTAAGTTATTGTCCAAGTTACAAAGTATGTTATTGCAACTATTTCATCTCAACTTCAAGTGGCTAAAACTGCTTTTGGTAATATCAGGGAGCAAAATGCTCTTAACCTTGTTGAGAGGTCTCTTGACAACGAGGTGATCATGACACATGGATCCTTAACATAGATGGGAATACGCTAACAAATCCAAGTTTGGCATACTTAGGTTTGGTGGTCTCGTTAGAAGGCATTATGAGAGCTTTATATTTAGGTTCCATTTGAGTGTTGGTTGGTTTAATATCCTTCATGTTGAGATTGAGATGATGTGTGTGTATCAAACTATGCTGGAAAGCAGAATTCATATCTCTAGTCTATTACTCTGATTGTTTGCACCTCGTTTAGTTTGTGAAAAGTGGGACGTATCGCTTTCATCATTATTCTAATTTGTTGGAACGTATAAAAGTTTATCTGAGTATGAATATTGAAGGATTTCTCTTCATCGTATTCTTAGGGAAGCTAATATTTGTGCAGATTTTCTTGCAAAGTTGAACACCAATATTACCAAGCCACTTGTTCAAATTTATAATCCTCCTCCAAAACTTTTTTCTAGCTGATGCTTTATGTGTTTCCTTTGTCAAGGAGTATTTTTTTTTCTTCCTTTTCTCATGTAATAAAAAAAAGACCCATGTGATTAATTAGGGGGATGTATTGGATTAAGATTTCAAGGGATTTTAAAAGACTTTTTAATTATGAAAAAGTCTTATGGTATTCAATCAGGACTCTTTGCAATTTAAAAAAAGTCTTGTGCTATTCAATTAAGATTCTTTGTCATTTTAAAAAAGTCTAGAGGTATTAAATCAAGACTTTTCATCACTTAAAAAAAGTCTCATGGTATTCAAAATCATTCAAATTTCAAATGATTGTTAAATAAATTAGATTTTGATGGATTTTCTAGTGAAATTTTAACAAGAAAAAATCTTTCATGAAGACATAAGATTTCTTTAGGATTGTTTTTCTTTAAAAGTTTACTATCTCTTTCTTATCCCTTCGTCTCTCTCTCTCTCTCTCTCTCCCCCTCCCTCCCTCCCTCCCTTTTCTCCCTTCTCTCCCTCCTCTCATCCCTCCCTCTCTCTATCTCTCATAAAAATAAAATAAAAAATAAGAG
>Ga0228710_1008033_pt1 | contig 15316 bp, 5 predicted proteins | sample MedpolnodulmetaG_FD_177995 | JGI IMG/M metagenome (GOLD analysis project Ga0228710, IMG submission 177995) | Root nodule microbial communities from Medicago polymorpha collected in Santa Monica, California, United States - pink nodules | ecosystem: Host-associated > Plants > Roots > Nodule...
AATTTCTCAAACTACTTTCCACTCAACAACTACTCATTATTTTTAAAAAATAGCACCAATAATAATATTTATTAATTTCACCTACTAACATATTTTAATAAATTAAAATATAAAATGGGGTGTTACATTACCAAAGAAAAAATATTTATTATTTTAGAATTAAACTTGCTAATCAACTTCTTCGATTGTTTAAGCCACTATAATTGATCTATTAGTGACTAATTTTTTATCTTTCAGGCTAAATTATATTTTTGATCCTTTAACTTATTTTTAAGTTTCACTTTGATCCTATAACTTATATTTTTGGGACTAAAATGAAACGAAAAAAACATAAGAGATCAAAGTGTATAACACTTGTAACTTAAAGGACAAACATAAAACAAAAAAAAAAAGTTAAGGCTTCAAAATGAAATATAAAAATAACTCAAGGAATAAAAAATGTAATTTGATTTTTTTTACTATAGGCATGTATATGAGGTTTCAAGTTCAAACCCCATTGTTTGTACACCAAAGAAATATATGTTAGTAACACACTTTTTAACATATTCTATTTTATTAGTTAAAACATGTGTTAAACCATGTTTCACCAAATTTATATGGAATCTACATCCTTAATGAAATGCACATAAATTTTATCCGACTAAATGGTATAAGAGTATATGAAAATCGTCTATTAAAAAGTGTATTTCTAACCCTTAAAAAAATTCGCCAGTTTTTTTATAAAAAACAAAAATCATCAATTACAACCCACCACATCTTTTAATTTGTTATGGACCAATTTTACTTGGTGGGCATCTTTTAATTCTTCGATTTCTCAAAAAAATATCTTCCATTACGATCCACCACATTATTTAATTTCTTCTGGCCAATCTCGAACCCTCTTGGAGGGCCATATTGTAAGTTGCTTCGTACTAGTAATAGGACAAGAAGTTCATTGGTCCATAAACAATTTACTCCTCACATTGATGAGTGATGGCATGGCATTGTTCTGCTTCACCAATTCCTCATATCATAGTCACACAATTTCCTCTTATCACACAACACATACACTTCTTCACCCTCACCAGTACTTTGAACTTCCAATTTTCTGTCCCTGATTTAAGCTTGTCTAGTGTCTACCTACCCGTTTTAACTACCTTCATAGACCCACTTAATCAAAAAATAAATTAATTAAGGACACCCACCACATAACATGGATCATTGTTTTTCAACCACTTCAACTTCAACACAACAAAATTGTTGTGTTGAACATGCTTCAAGCTTGAAGAAGAGGTTCCTAAACAAGGCAAAGGAACAGAGGTCTAGGCTCTATATATTAAAGAGGTGCATTATTATATTACTATGTTGGCAAAAGTACGACCATTGTTGATTACTTTCTCAATTCATTTTTAATTTTCGCATTTGCGGAAAATTTTCATTTCTATTTATTTATTGTTATCAAATTTTAATACAATATTAATTATTGTTTTACCAATGACATTTTAAATTACTTACTACTATAGAGAGAGGAGTAGATGAAATGCCATAACAAAAGGTTAGAGAAAAAAAAGGTAACTAATTTTGCAAAAAATAATAATAATATTGATTTATTGTATTTGTATTGGTATATGTAAAAAATTTATAAAACTGACAACTAAAAAGTCATGGAGAGAATATTTTTTTAAGAAAACACACTGTTTTGCTCTGCCTCTAATGGCAAACTCTAGAGTTTGAGTTACATTAGTGTCGAACTCAAAATGCTCTTGGTAAGTGTTGAATTCTTCTAAGCACCTCTAACGGGTTTGAATTTAATAATACTAGCTAATGATTTATTTACCGAGATTTTATTTAGCTTTATTATAACGGGTATAGGAGCTAACAAAGACGGTAGAAAAGACACTGAAAAATAGGTTTAGTTCGTTTGATCATGTAAAGGAAAGTAGATTCTATAGCAAGGAGAACATATCAAATAGAGGATAGTATGATCACTAAAGATAAATTAAAAATGAGAAAAATAATAAGGAAAATTATTGAAAAAGATCTAAAGATTTATGAGTTATATCAAAATATGATTTATCAAAGAATATTATGATAGAATTTGATTCATGTAGCCAATCCACTTAGTAAAACAAGATTTGATTATTAATATTGTCGCCTATTTTATAGTATGAAATATCTTTGTTAATATAGTGCAACTTTGAGCCACAAGTGCAGTTGTTACCACAATTTAGAACTATATACAGGTTACATATGGTGTTCATGTGAATGTATGACTCTATAATTTAGTTAAAATTTGTGGTCTAGGAGTTACTATCCGGTCTAGGAGAAGGTGAAAGGACATTAATTATTTCACATGGGGATAGGGACATATAGTGGCTATTAAGTGAAGTTGCTTTTGCTAGGACCAGGTCAAGAGTAAACGGGTTTGGTTACTTTTCTCTATATACCCTGCCAGTTTACATTTTATAAAGCTGTAAATTTAGAATAGAATTTTTTACCTTTCTATCGAGTGAAGATCCTCTCCATTTTCTAAATAAATGGAGATTGTCAATTACTATAGTTTTGAAGTAAATATATGATATAAATGCACATATTTCAAGAATTGAAAACATTAATATCACATATTTACTTCAAAACTATAGTAATTGACAATCTTCATTTATTTATGAAATGGAGAAGATCTTCACCCCTTTCTATCATCCCTCCATCTCCTCCCTCAATTACGGTTCAACAATGCCATCAATCATCCATGGTTTTGGCCATAATTTTACTTTTAATTTTCTTGTTTATTCTTAGACAGATTTTAGTGGTTATTTTTTTAGGAGGATAAATAGTTCGTTAGTAGTAGAGGTTGAACAATAACCTCCTTTATCATTCCTTTCAGCATCGCAACACATATCAATGTGCTACATTTTTAGGAACTTTTGATTTCCTTGGAGAGCCGGAAACATTATGAGTTTACCCAATTAACTTGGGCACATAACAATAAGATATTTTATTTATCAAAATAGACTCGATACATATATGATTTTTCACGAATAAATGTGAGCTAACTAGAGATGTGTTCATTTATTATTAAGACATCAACATTTCGATTTATTTCTCTCATAATAAACTGAACATGAGCTAAAAAGTGTTTATAAGAGCATTTTCAACGGAGGTCTTTAAATGAGTTTTATAGAATGATGAACAGTTTCCAATTTGTTTCTCCTTATTGGAGGCAGGGCCGGCCTAAGGGCAAAGCAACCAAAGCAAGGGTTTTAGGCTTCAAAATTTTAGGTGAAAAAAAGGCCTCTAAAAAATTAATTTGATTATAAGTATATTATATGATAGATAAATTATAGATATTTGCATAACATAACTGATAACAAAATTGGTCTCCACAAAATTGATTTTAAATAAATGTTATGTTAAAAAATATATTTTTAAAGGTCACATTAAATTTTTTGTTTTAGGCCTCATAATTTGTTGGGTCGGCCCTGATTGAAGGAATCATAATGTGGTAGTGTGAGTAGCAAAGAAATAGTTATAGTAGCTTAAATAATCCATTATATTATCAAATTAAAAGTTGCATATAAAAATATCATAAAAAGGGTGAGTTTTATAAAAATTGCTTATTTATTCAATCATTGGAGCAAAATATGTTTGAGTTATACAAGTGTGATGTGTTGGATAGAAGAACCACTTAATGATGATTATCGAATCAAGTTTGACTTCCTTATAAACTTGTAATTGAAGATGTTCTAAAATGTCGTCAATTAGATAGGATGACCTAGAAGTTAGAGACATTCTCTCAAAGATGTTAAAGGTATGCAACATTTTTGTAAAGTCTAACTTCAAATTTACCACATTAGAGATTTAGATAAACATTGAATTTATGCGACAAAAAATACCCTTGATCGACCAAGATGCACATCCCCATTTAGACCATGTGAGAAGAGAAAGATGCATAATATTGCATTTGTAGCTTTCAGTACAAGCTTGCACCAGAGTGTTAACATTCATTTGGCTCACGTGGATGAAATTGGCCAACACTTTTTGTGCACTCATCCACTATTCCAACGATGACCTGCAACATAATTTATATGGTAGTTGATAAACTCATATATTGTGTGTGATTCACACAAGGTTAGGCCACCTCAAACGGAGGAGATTCGTTACACACATGCATAATTGCTATTAAAAAATATATGGCATATTAATTAAAGAGGCATGATCCGTTGACACCAGATGTAAGTCTAATGACTTACACCAAATCTCAACCATTAATTAATTCCAATCAATCAAGTGGTTAATCATTCACAATATATCCAATTAAAAAAACCCAAAAAAAAAGGTGGAGCATGTGATCTATCTCCTTCATCTTCTCTAAATTTTACTTGCAGCCTACCAAACTTATCTCCTTGAATAAATATTTTCCAGAACAACATCAACTCACCGTCTTATAAGTCAATGGTAGGAATTCAATTTGAATTTATCTTATGATGATGCCAAATAAAAAAGAGTTATCCCCAATTTTGGAAGAAGAACAAAATCAAGATTTGAGGTTATTTATATCATCGTAACGAGAAATACAAGTCTAAGGTGTAATCAAACAAAAGGAATTTATTTCCATTAGTGTTGAGATTCAAAAATTAACACCGTAACCTATTTATAATTTTATTTCAATGATTGATGATTGATGGTTCAACACTAGTAATTGAGATTCAACAAACCACAGAATTGAAGATCGTAAAAATAAATGAGTTTGGGTAGAAGGTCTTTGAAAAAATAGCATGGAAAGAAAAACTATCAAAATGATCACATGAAATAAAGAAAGGGGATGGCGGTATTGATCAATGATCGGCAACCTGAAAGAGATGAAGGAGAGACAGATTGTATGTGCCACTGTTTTTGGGGTTTTTTTAATTGAATATATTGTGGATTATTAGCCACTTGATTGATTGAAATTAATGGTTGAGATTTGGTGTAAGTCATTAGACTTACACCTGGTGTCAACAGATCCGGCCTCTTAATTAAAAATACTAAATAATATTTTAATTGTAATAAAATTGGATGTATAATGTCAGAGAAAAAAATGGATGTAAATAAAATGTTAATATGTGGAACTAAAGTCGTGGGACTATTTACTTAAAGTTGTACTGTTGAAATAAAAAATGGTTAAATAAGTTTTTGCTTATGATGGAATCATAAATTTTGTGTTGAGAAAATAACTATTTTGGTTTCTGGAGGTGTATCTCGTTGTCATAATGACTTTAAATTAGGAAGGAAAAAAAATACAAAACAATCCCTGACTCCAAAACTCGTAAGTCACTTTAGTCCTCGATATTAAATTCGACTGTTAAGTGTATAAAAAAACCGAACTGACAAGGATGGTTTGACGGGATATTAGAGACTAAATTGAAAGAACATAATCTTCAACATCTTCAACAATTTTAACATGACCTTCATGAACCTTCATAAAAAACTCATAACGGCAAAAAAAAGTCCCTAATGTACCTTCATGACCTTAATTAACTTCCTTAAAAACTCAATTTAGTCCCTAATGCCACAACCAAACAACCAAATTTAACGTTACAGACTAAAGCGACTACCAAATATTGGAGTCGGAGATTGTTTTTAATTTTTTTGCTGAGTCAATGACCGTTATGACAGAGAGGTGCACATCCAGGGACCAAAATGATTGTTTCCCCGTTTGTTTTTTGTTATTTCTTTTAGTAAAAAAAATAGCGCATGAGGCTTATCTTAAAATTTGTTTTTAATCCCTTTTAAATAATTTAGCATGTTTTGTTCCCCAAATATTTTTCGTTACAACTTTTGATTCTTTCTTTTAAGTAAACCAACATGTATCCTTTGCAATATTGAATTATTTTTTTCAGGCATGCTTAATACATTATAGAAATCATTCTTGCAAAAGTTTAAATTATTTTATAAAGGGGTTGATTAAAATATGAATTTTTAAGTTTTTAGCGCTTAAAAATTCCTATTTGATTCATATTTTGTTAAAAAAGATTATGGGGGTGATTGTTATAATTTCTAAACATGTAATCATGAATTAAAAAATGTAAAGGGTACATATGAGCCGACTAAAAAACTGAAACCAAAGGTCGTTACAAAAAATGTTTGGGGACAAAAACTAGCTAAATTTGTTATAGAGACCATAAATAAAATTTGAGATTTTTTTTTTGGTCAAGAAAATTTGAGATATTTACATGGACAAAATTTCATTCTACTTAATTAAACATAAATGAGGTTGTCCCGCAAGTGTAGCTCAATTGGTAGCTACCTGTGATATTATATTATGTACAGGGTCGAAATTCGAACCCCGAATACGTCACTTCTTCAGATATAATGTGTGTGAATCTATCCACTAATTTATGCAGAGGCAGGGGTTCGAACCCCTGACACCCTACTTCTCCACATTTAATATGTGTGAGCTCTAGCCACTAAACTACTTGAAAAAAAAATAAAAATTAATGTTGACATAAACTGTTCCTAAAGTAAAAGTGTAAAACCTTCACTTCTATAACCTGTGAACACAAATCTCCCCCTCATTTATGGGCATTGCTCGCGGAGAGACTACAGGCAACTTGCCACAGGTCGGCAAATACATCAAAATGGAAACTAATTAACACTATGTCTGCTGTTGTTCTACCACAAAAAGGAATTTATATGGAACAAGTGGGTCCAAAATTACATCAAATTATCAATCTACTAGTGATGTTAAACAACTCACCAACTAATAAAATTTTCCCTGTATTTTTAGCTGTATGTCTTTTTGTTTTTTTGGACCGATAGTTGTATGTCCCACATTTAAAAAAAATAGTTGCTTGCCCTTTAATTTTCAGACTTGAGTCAGCTAAGAGACCAAAGCATTTAAGATCCAATGTCTCATTCTAGAGAATGAGATTGAAAAATATAACCCTAAAATAGTCCCTACTGATGATTATGATGTGTCCGATGATGCAGCTGATTATCATAGTGATTAGGAATCAAATAACATGGAAGCCAAGATCCTTAAGATAAATGTTGAGAAGGATGTAGTTGAAAGAATGACGGATACATTACACAGTGGTGGAGTCAGACTTTGTTTTTTATGCGGCCAAATTCTAAAGCACTTTTCAACTTATGCGTATTGCATTAAGGACAAAATTAATATTGATTATATTTTAATAGCTTTTTCATATGATTCTTAACTTAACTGCATGTAATTTTTTTAAATTTGTAATTTTCTCAAATTTTGTTATGAATGATAAAAAATGTATTTTAAATTAAGAACAATAAAAAGAAACATAGAGTGTGTTTGGATGAAGGAATGTTTTGAGGTAATGTAATGTTTTTAGTAAATTCAAATACTTTGAAGTGAATTTCATTGTTTGGATAATAATTTGAAGAATTTTTAAAATGATGAAAATTCATGAAGTATTTTGTTCAAGTTAAATTTAGAAAATTTCAAATGATACCTAAAGGTTAAGAATTTCAAATTTCTTCGTTGTTATAATTTTTCAAATTTTGCATTTTGGTCCTCAAATTTTCCAATTTGATCACAATAAATTTCCAAAAAATTGTAAATTGACCTCTCAATTTTTTCAAAAATTATAATTTGACCCCTCAATTTTTTCAAAATATACAATTTGACCCCTAATTTCAATTTTTAAATTTGACCCAAAAAATTAAAATTTATAAAAGTTGCCCATAAATGATGACAATGAAATTTTTTATTACTCCATCTAAACAAAAGTATTGAGAAACGGAAGTAATTTAATTGAATCATTTAAATTACCTAAAATTCTAAATTCTTTAAAATTTCTCAATTACCTCATCCAAACACACTCTTAGGGTATGTGTTCGATGGAGGATTTGTGGTGATGTTTACTAATTTCCCAATGAACTATATCATGGAGTTTATCAAGTTAAAAGACCATATTATGGGAAAAGATTATGGAGAGAGACAAAAGAAGATAAAATCGACATCAATGTCAATTTGAAAGGAAAACATGTTGATAAACATCACCCCTAAAAACAGGAATGTTGAGAACATGATAGTTAACCTACAGTCAACCGATGGGAAATCAAGTGTAATATTATAATTTTTCCCTCAACACTATCATAAGAGTAAAATATTAGCATACAAAGTCCATAACATGTTTGAAGGCACATTCTTATAGGGTTATGGAGGACATGGTGGGATGATATGGAAGTTAACAGCTTAGCCTACAAGAAAGTTTTGGGTTGTAACCAAGTCGATGAGGTAGTTATCAACATCAACGTTGTTAGCCACAATCTTATCTTATATAATGTAATACTTATAGTTAATGGGTCAAGAACATGACAAATATGTTTGTAAGTTTCTTGGTTATTATAAGTATGCATTAATTACTATATAATTTCCTTTTTCATATTCTTAACCAATGCCCCGGGGGCACCAGTTAGCATTTCCCATATATAAATACCCAATTATAAAGATTATTTTATACACACAACCAAACAAACTAATATTTACATATCTTTATCGTTTTTCTTTTATTTTTATTTTTCATTTCATGCAGGTTTAGAATCTTAGATAGTAGCTCCTTCGATCCTATATGCTTTCTGGAGTAGTATTTTAAGAACCTGCAACTGAGAAACATAGTCATTTTCTAAGTGTAATCGCTTTGATCCCAGAAGAGATCATTGTCAGAAGTTCAAATTAGTCTATACATCATCTTAGAAGTTGAACACACGAAAAATCAAATAAGAAAATGATTAGTTAGCTAATCACACGGCTAGTCGGCTAAGAATAAAATTTCTCACGATGGCAACAAAGTCAAAATTTCATAATGATTTGACGATTACAAAGGATTAGCGATGTAAAATATGTTTACTGAAAGTGCACGTGAATCAAATCCAATTGTACTTCGTGTTTAGTAAGACAAATGAAATGGTACTCACACCTCTCTCAATTATATGAGTCTATTATGTTTGAAATATTATATGACTTTGTTATTTTAAATTTATTGTTAATTTGTTTTTTTTAGGTGGAGATGGAAAGACCGAATCAAATTCTCCTTTGAGCCAATTTATTCCCCTTTTTTTTATAAAAAAAATAAAATAAAATTGGGGAAGGGTCACATATCATCTATGTCTTGTGTTCAATATAGATATAAGGGTAAAAAAGTAATTATACATATGATAATTATCACTTAACGATTTTGGCAAAACATTCTCATCATTTGGGTGACGGTGAGTTATTTCTAGGGTTAAATAAGTTTTTCGTCCTTATAAATATAACGAATTTTGATTTTAGTCCCCAAAAAATTAAACTGAATGTTTTCATCCTCACAAATTTTTTTATTTTGTTTTTCGTCCTTAATAGCCATTTTATGTTCATATAAATGGTAAAATTATAACTCTTTTATGTTCAAATTGTATCTATGTTATGTCCGTTTATTATATTCGACATTTATATATTCATATTATGTTCAAAAAATGTCAAAAACACGTTGAAATTATATCCATTAAGGACCAAAAACAAAATAATTTTTTTGTGAGGATGAAAACATTCAGTTTAATTTTATAGGGACTAAAATCAAAACTCGTTATATTTATAGGGACGAAAAACTTATTTAATCCTTATTTCTATATATCTATAGTTGTTTATGATATAAAATATATATGATTTAATATTACTCTTCAAAATGATTTAATATTATTAACACCTTTACGAGAACCTCACACACAACATATGATTAAAATTTTGTCAGATCACATGACATTCTCATCATTTGGGCGACAACGAATTATTGCTAGATATCTATCGTTGTTTTTTTTAACGAAGATATCTATCGTTGTTTATGATATTACATATATATATATATATATATGATTTAATATTATTAACAACGTTACGAAAACCTCACACACAAGACATAAGAATTAGAGAAAATAAATAAGTAAGACTTTTTTTTTAACAAGTAAAACTTATTTATAAATTAATAACAAAGATAGGATGTTGAAATTGTTTCAAAAATATAAATTTTATCTATTTTGGATTCAAACAAAATCAAAGACACGATTTTAAAATTATTTCAAAAGATATATATTTTATTTAAAAATATAAAATAAAATATATAGTTTTGAAATTGTTACAATAGATATATATTTTATTTAAAAATATCTAAGAGGTGCACATAAGTGAGTCTATAAATAGAACTTATAGGGTATTGAATATCATATCACTTTTCAAAAACCCCAACTGAAAAGAAACCCTAGCCTCTCTGAACCTCTCTCTGAACTCATAGGGTGTTGAATATCTATATTTGTTTAACATAATGAAAATAAAATAAAATAAAATAAAAAGTTGTCAAAAATAATTTTTTAGGAAAGTTACCCAAACCAACTTCTCTTGGGTTTAGTTTTTTTCTTCTTCTTTAGGTTCCTGTGTTTTTTGAAAAGTTGTAAGTAACGGATGAAAACTTTTAAAAGTTATTATTTTGTTTATTAAAAAAAAGTGTTTTTGTTTTTGTTTAAAAAAAACTGCAATAAACAAGCTCTAAATCTTTCTTTTGGTCAAATAGACCATTAATTTTCCTTTTATTTTTCTTTTTCAGGACCAAAATGTCACAAAATTGTTAAGAAAATAAGTGAATGATTTTATTTTTTTGACTGGATGAATAAAATATTGTTACAAAGTAAAGAAATTAAAATAAGGAAAGCAAAATCTGAGTGAATCATGCATGTATATACTTTGATTTCATGTGAGCTTCCTTTTATGGATTAAAACCAAACACTGTTTTCTTTTTTGAACTAACTCCACTTATAGGTATCATTGCCTTTGAATGTGGAAGAAAGTGGTATAACCTATGATCATATTCATGAACCCCAGTTTTTGCACATAAAAGGCATGAAAAATCAAAACTCCTTCCATATATAAACTGATTCAATGTAAAAATCACAACCACAATCAATGAAAGCACTATATTCACATCACACCAACCACAAACTTAACTTTCCAAAAGCTATACTATTTTGAATTTCAAATGTGGTTGGTAACAAAACCACTTATCCTGTGAACTCATAAATATAGGAACATGTTCAAAGCTAAACTCAACATCTTGTCTCACTGACCATCTCTGTTTCTATGATAATACAATTCAAAAATTATGCTTTTTTTCTCTTATTGTTTCAAATCTTCAAAATTTAATGTGCCCGTTTCTTATTTGTTGTTGGGTTGTTGGAAAAATTAAATGTCACTATATTTAAGACTCTGCTTCTCTGTCTCTTTATTGGTCCCTCCCTTCTCCCACACATTAAATTTTAAGAATCTCACAGGACATCATAGTTACTCTTGCAAAAAACATGCCACCTTCTTCTTCACCCTATTTTGTTTTTTCATAGGGTCACGTTAAGCCTTTTCTTGTTCTTCTTTTTGTGTATAAATTCTGGTGATGAATGTTGAAGTTACCATATGATAGTCTCATATATATTAATATTTCATTAATGAATACATATGCTTGTTTTGTTTGTTTAGATAGTGCAGGAACATCGATCGGGAGTATCAAGTTTAAACTCTATCTGAAACAATTATTGACGAGACTTCACTTATCTTTTGCCGAACCCCAAATTACTAGAATCATTTTTCCGCAAAGAACTAAAGAGTTAAGGACAAAATGAGATGGTGCATGAAATTTGATGGCTCTATATTTAGAGTATGAGATATTGGTGCGGTTCAATCAGAAGGAAGTGCTTTATGATTCTAAAGCTCTCTTTTTTGATTGAGCCGTGCCAATATCACATGTAACTATCTATCTCCTCTTTAGCAATCAATTTGCAGCACATGAAAGGGATAAAGGTTACAATTATTTCATTGCTTTTAATTTCTTATGCGTCAATGTTTTTAGTTCAAGACTACTGGTAATTGAGGTTTTTTCTTTTGCAGATGAATCATGAGCATAGGCATATGTTTTATGTGAAGTTGGATTTATGATCAATTTCTTGGGAGTGGAATATGAAATGCATTTGGTAAGGTAGGAATGAAATTTGTATAACTTTTTTCTTTTCATTTTTGGGAGGTAGGGACTTAATTAAAGTGAAAAGCCAAATCAATCTTTATGTTTAGTTTGATTCTGTTTAAAGAAGGTTCATCTCTTTTTTGATAAGGTAGTATTCTTGTTATAGTTGGTAACAATATCCGATTCTTGCTTTTATGAACAAAGAACTTTTATGCATTTTGTATTTTTGGGAAATATTTCCATCACAAGCTGCCTTATTAAAATTACAGTAATTTGGTGGTCTAAAACAATCCAGTTTTAACTTAACTTTACAAGCTTTCATACTAAATAGGTACTTTACTTGGCCCTCTCCATGAATTTCACACATTTTTAATAATAAATATTGATATTGTGAATGGAATTATTGAAATCTAGTAATATAAAGTTATTGATAAAAGATAGAGTTCGCTATTAAATGGATCCATTTAGTAAAAAAAAAAAATAGCCCTAAGAAGTGGTAAAATTTTATAGGTTTCGAGTTGAAGAGATAAAATAAAATGCTTATTAAATATTATAATTAGAAATAATAAAAAAGTGATATGTACATGTGAGACTAGAGTTTGTTATATGCAAGCTCCTCCACACTATTTAAACTGTGCCACATAAATTCGCACGTTGAATGAATCAGGTTGATCCGCCCCTAGATGAGAACAAGTTCTAATACATTGGCCCGAGACCGTCTCGTGTTGGTTTGAGGTCCAACATACTGATCCGCTGACCATGTCAATTTTTTTTTAGAATATCCATTTTTGTATAAAAAAACTAAAAATTTGCTATTATGAAATCCAACTTTTTAAAAAAGGTGGGAAAAAACTATTATCATTGATAGTTTTAAGTTGTAAGTAGGGGTGTTTATGGGTTGGGTCAATCCAAAAAACTCAAAAAAATGGGTTGGGTTGGATAATTGAGTGGATATGGTTTCTAAAAATGGAAAACCCACAAAAATAAATGGGTTTCAGGTAAAACCAGACCCAAACTCAAAAAATCCACTTACCCAATAGTGTTAATATTTTTTTATCTTTATTTTCATAAGGTAGAAGAAATTTATATTTTCAAAACATACATGTTGTACCATATATATTGAAAATCAAAACATATTAGAGTTACAAATTAATATGTTACGCTTTTTGGTTATTTTGATACTAATGCAATTTTATGTCATGCAACTTTAATTTGTTGCAAGTATTTTTTGATGAAGTTTATTATTTGGTATTCTATGATTGATAAAATTATAGTAAAATAAGTAAACATTTTTTTTAAGAAAATTAAAATGTAGAGTACTATTTTAAAACAAAATTACGAGCACTTGTCATTTAGTCATTTAATATTAAAAAAAATAGTAAAATAAGTTGGATAACCCATTACCCAATCCAACCCAACCCAAAAATTAGTGGGTTTGCCCAAACACATCCAATAGTATAACGGATGGTTATTTTACCTCACCCAAACCGGAGTATCCTATTTAGTTTGGTTTTGGGTTTGACCAAACTCAATCCAAACCCACTCAGGAACACCCCTGATTGTAAGTACCAAGTAAAAAGAAGAAAAACGATATTTGAATAACTATTTTGTAACAGATTTTGCAACAACTTTCTTTCTTATACAAACATTGTATTCTTACTTTCTCTCTCCATTGCTTTAGTTTTTGTGTCAGTTCTTGCATTTCTTTGTATATTTTAGTTGTCCAATAAATTATCTTAAAAAGTGGTTGTTCAAATAACATTTCTCTAAAAAAAAATTGCCACAAATGATATTTAAAAGAACTTCAATAATCCAATTATAGTGGACAAAGTTGGTTAATATTTAAAATTAAAGTTACACAAGTCGCATACTAACCCACAAATCCCCGATTTAAACTGCATAATCCATGGCTAACTAATCCAACCCACACATACCAAAATTTAAACATGGATAACAGGTTGATCCGTCAACCTCGATCTATATACTCAATGGATGATGATATTTACAGCGAATTACCGTTTCGTGAATCATAGCGACATGTGAATTCCATTGGATCACTTTTTGTTGACCAACATCTTTCCATTACTCCTCCCATAATTTCCGCTAAGGCTGTTTTTTAATTGGTTGGTTACTGTTTCGTGAAGCTTTCATGGCAAATTCTTTTGCTATAAAAGAAAAAGAGGCTCTTCTTTGTGGTTAATCCATGAGCATTGTTTAACAAAATAATTCTTTTATAGAAGCTTGTGTCTTTATTTTTATAGGATAGGATTTCTTGCATTCAAATTTTCGGCCATCCCTACATTTGAACTAGAGGTGTTCAACACCGAACCAATCCAAACCGAAACCGCAAAAAATCGTATTTGGTTCTGATGTAATCGGATCATTTTCTTACTCAACCACATGGTTTGGTTTGGTTTGCGGTTTTCATTTTACCAACCAAACCAAACCGCAACATAAGAAAAATGTTAATTAAACATATTTCACCTAGACCAATACTCTTATAAAGTAAATGAAAACTTTTATAAAATGACTTATTTTTTCTTTTGTTAAGTTCCTTCTTTGGTTTTTATTTCAAAAACGTATTTATGTGCTACTTGAACTCGTAGAGAATGATAAAATCTTAGTATTTTTCATTTCTTACAAAATATGATTACTTTTTGTCCACGTTTTTAACTTGGTCTATGTTGTTGGAAACATTGTAAAATGAAAATCAAATTGTAATGTTTATGAAATTTAAAACATTGTGGAAAATATGTTGCATTTCGACTTTTTAACTTAATTTTAATGTTGGAAACAAAAAATTATATCGTCTCGAAAAAACCGCACTAACCGATCCAACCCAAACCGCATTTGTTTGGTTTGGTTTGGTTCGGATTTTATTTTCAAAGTCAACCGAACCAAACCAAACCGCATGATTTTCTATCTTGCGGTTCGGATGACTTTTACCCTCAAAATTGAACCAAACCGCACCACAAACACCCCTAATTTGAACTATCATTCATTCACGATTTTTGTTTTTCATCAACTAAGATATTTTCATCTATTATCTTTCATACTCAATTTTGTGTTAAATGTAGAAACTGTAATTTAAAATCAATTGCAGGTAATCTTAGTCTGTTTAGATATACTTAATTTGTTAATGAATACAAACCTTAAACAATGTTATTATAACATTTGTAAGTCAAACAAAACCTATGAGGCTACATAAACATTTAAATCCACAAATCCTCATTTTTATTCATTTTGTACGTATGAGTTTTACCACCGACTCTTTGAAACCAAATGAAATAAAATCATGACTTATAGTTTTTTTTTTTTTTTTTTAAAAAAAAATAAATTATATTATT
>Ga0228710_1008034_pt1 | contig 15314 bp, 5 predicted proteins | sample MedpolnodulmetaG_FD_177995 | JGI IMG/M metagenome (GOLD analysis project Ga0228710, IMG submission 177995) | Root nodule microbial communities from Medicago polymorpha collected in Santa Monica, California, United States - pink nodules | ecosystem: Host-associated > Plants > Roots > Nodule...
TTTCTTGTTATTTACTTTATGTTCTTCTTCTTCTCTTCTATGTCTACGATGAACATGAGTGAGTAGACTCTTCTTGTCTTGGGATTGTTTGATAAGTCTAATGACATAATCCTAATCAAACCAAGCCATAAACCCTAATTTTATATAAATCTACTTTCTAATCTAATTCACCGTTTTTATAATGAATTAACAAATACCAAACTCATAAAGCGACAACGGAGGGTTAGTATTTGTTAATTCATCATCTCAAATATCAATTCATAAAGTGACAACGGAGCTTTGATGTTGGAACAAGTGAAATTAGACAAGGGTTGCAAAACATGAGAATAGTCTAGCAAACCTTGAGACATATAAAGTTTCGTTCTTCAAGGATTCTAATAGCAATCAACCATGAGAATAGGCGTGCGTGGTTGCTAAAGGAACACACTCACTGCACTTCGAAAGAAGCTTTGATACGCTAAAGAGAAACTTGTCTTTAGAAAGTAGGTCGAATATAAAGTTTAGGTGTAGGGTTTGTTTGTGAAAGGTTTGTTATTATGATGAACCAATAATCCCAAGGCGCTTTTTATTATTATTCTTTTTAACCATTAAAAACTCGGTCTTTACAACTAAACTTTCTTCTAATCATCTTCTAAAAGTTAATTAAATTGAACAACTCCATGTTGGAACGATACTCTCTTTTTACTACTTCAGTAGAACCGTACACTTGCGGTTTTACTCATCACTTGTTTTGCAAGTTATCTATGGAAAAGCTCCAATCTTATGCAAATATTCCATTTATGCTTTATGTGCCTTACTCTACTGTTTTTGTGCATGAAAATGAAAGCAAGGACCAAGAAATCAACCAAAGTTGCAAGACAATCTCGCTTAAGCGAGATGAATCTCGCTTAAGCAAGAAAACTGTCGAGAGCCACTGCCAATCTCGTTTCCAGCTCCCTTAAGCGAGATTCAGCAAATTCAGGATAAGGTGGTACGTGGCAGTCATCCAGTGGCCAGCGTGGGACAGATTCAATCTCGCTTAAGCGAGATTGACAGGTTCAGCCATATAAATAGCTTTTCTCCCATTTTTTTAGGAATCTATTCATTGTTTTTGACTTTCTTCCGATTTTTAGAGAGAGAGAGAGGGCAATTTTAGAGAGAAACATGAAGCAAGAGTGTTAGAAGTGGATTCTTCCCAAGATTTGTAGAGAAATCATGAATCTTGTCATGTATCTTCATCTTTTCATTTTTGCAAGGCTACTATGAATGTATGTAGCTAAATCTATCCTTTGGGATTAGAGGTAATTGATTAAGCTAATTTGTATTCTTTTTTATCCTTAAATATATGGTTCTAGCAATTTTTACTTGATGCTGATTTTATTCTTGTGTTTGATGTTATATTTATGATTTGAAATGATGTTGAAAGATGCTTTTGAATTTAGGGTTAGAATAATAATCTATCAAAACATTAATTCTAGACATGGAATTTAGGTTTTGATAATCACTTTGAATATTGGAACTCAAAGCTTTTGTATCGTTTAATAGTTCGGGAAAACGACAATACAACGATGCAATCGACTATCAGATCGTTTAATAGTTTGGGAAATAAGCATTTAAATGATCCATTTGAAATCAAGACATCATTTGGATACAAATGATGTTGTTGAGCGATATGTGATAATATTGAGTAAAGCTAGAATCCGTTTAAGCGATCATAAGAATGCACTATTTAATGCTTGGTTAACGACTTTAACCCCAGGTGTGAACTGCCCTACCTCGTCTCAATTTTATTGCTACATTCCAATTTAGATTAGTTTTTAATCAATCAATTATTTGAACCATAAGTTTAGAACGATATCGATTGTTGAACGGCTTGAATATCGCGCTAGTCCCAGTGGAGACGATACACAAAAATACTTACTTTTGATACAACATCAAAATAGTTTGATAAGTGCTTTATGTGCCTTACTCTACCCTTTTTGTGCAGGAAAATAAAAATAAGGACCAAGAAATCAACCAAAGTTGCAAGACAATCTCGCTTAAGCGAGATTCATCTCGCTTAAGCGAGAAAACTGCCGAGATCCTTTGCCAATCTCGCTTTCAGCTCGCTTAAGCTAGACTTAGCAAATTCAGGGTAATGTGCTACGTGGCAGTCATCTAGTGGCCAGCGTGGGACAGATTCAATCTCGCTTAAGCGAGATTGACAGATTCAGCCATATAAATAGCTTTTCTCTATTTTTTTTGGGATCTATTCATTGTTTTTGACTTTCTTCCAATTTTTAGAGAGAGAGAGAGAGAGAGGGAATTTCTAGAGAAAGAAACATGAAGCAAGAGTGTTAGAAATGGATGCTTCCCAAGATTTGTAGAGAAATCATGAATATATTTGTTTTTGAAGAAGCTAAACTAACCCCCTCAAATTGGCACCAGAGAGAATCGAACCTGAGACCTTGAGGAGGAGCACACTCCCAGGTTCCAAGCCAATACCACTAGGCCAACCAAAGTGGGTTAGAAATCATGAATATTGTCATGAATCTTCATCTTTTCTTCCATTTTTGCAAGGCTACTCTAAAAGTATGTAGCTAAATCTATCCTTAGGGGTTAGAGGTAATTCATTAAGCTTATTTGTACTCTTTTTGATCCTTAAATACATGGTCCTACCAATTTTTACTTGATGTTGATTTTATTCTTGTGTTTAATGTTATATTTATGATTTGAAATGATGTTGAAAGATGCTTTTGAATTTAGGGTTAGAATAATAATATATCAAAACATTAATTCTAGACATTGAATTTAGGTTTTGATAATCACTTTGAATATTGGAACTCAAAGCTTTTGTATCATTTAATAGTTCGGGAAATCGACAATACAACGATGCAATCAACTATTGAATCGTTTAATAGTTTGGGAAATCGACATTAAAATATTGCATTAGAATTGACGACATCATTTGGAAACGAATGATGTTGTTGAGCGATATGTGATAATATCAAGTAAAGCTAGAATCCGTTTAAGCGACCATAAGAGTGCACTATTTAATGCTTGGTTAACGACTCTAACCCTAGGCATGAATTGCCCTACCTCGTCTCAATTTTATTGCTACATTCCAGTTTATACTAGTGAAATTCCGGCAGGCTAGATTTTAGACGTTTTATACGATGTTTCAACATCAAATACGAACAGAATGTTGTTTTAACATCGAGCTAGCAGAAAACAGATAGATCAAGGCAAATATACGAATGATGAAATTCTTGCGCATTAGTTAGAAGTTGTTTTATGTGATGTTACAATTTCTGATGCACAGAAAGTAGATGTTCCGTTTAATGTTCCAACATCATGTAGTAAACAGATAACTAGCAAGAAATAAATAAATAAATAACAAGAAGGTAAAGAACACAATGAGTTTGTTGACCCAGTTCGGTGACAAACACACCTACTCTGGGGGCTACCAAGCCAGGAAGGAAATCCACTAGTGTAGTCCTTATTCAAAATCTCTCAGTAAACTCCTAGTTTACACTTTATGACCTAGGACCTACCCGTCTAGATTTCAACCTAGAAACTCCTAGATCTGAGATCCCATCTCACTATCCTATGGTCAGTCTCAACCCCTGTGACCTATCAGACCTAAAACACAAACTCAAAAATGAATTTACATTCAAACACAACAACTTAACATCGTGCTTCACAGCTTTGGTGTAGTACACAATCTACCTAGCTCGTTCCTTCACAGCTTCGGAGTAGTACATGAATTTACAACTCAATAAACAGTCATATACTTGCATCACAAATGATACAAGAGAAGAACACACATGGAAGACGACTCAAAAACCTAACAATCTATTATTTTATCAATCGATGACTTTGATCCATTACAACTCAACTAAAGGTCCAACTCAATGCATCAAGGTGATACAGAGAGAGGCTCACAAATAAAGCACAAGTCGAAACCCTAAAAACTCAATTCAATATTTGTGAATTGGTGGGTAACACTAGGGTACAAGTCTTCCTTATATAGCTATTCAAAGCATGGGATTTTTAGTCATATGCTAAACATATATTTGTATCAAATATTCTCTTCAGAAATATATTGAAACAAATATTCTTTAGAAAATATATTTTCCAAAATCTCTTTTGAAAATATATTTTACAAATACGGTAACTCCTAAAAAGTAGGAACATTTTTAGGAACCGCCAAACACACCACCAAGGAATCCTAAAATATGTTTATATTTTAGAAACAAAACGTCCAGCTGATTCTAGGCAAAAACGTGTTGGTTGGTGAACAAGAAATACGGCGTGGTTTCCTTAATAAGATAAAGATTGCGTAAACCAAGCCACATAAACAGGGCACACTGAACCGTGCCAAGATGATGGAACATCGTATTCAATATCATACATGAGTATTTGTTTTAGCAACAAATGAAGCTAATACTCAAATACCCAACTATTAATTTTTAATCAATCAATTATTTGAACCATAAGTTTAGAATGATATTGATTGTTGAACGACTTGAATATCGCGCTAGTCTCTGTGGAGACTGTCATACCCCAAATTTTGACCAATTAGAAATTTTTGTTCGTATCTTAAGCAGTTAAAACCCTTTTATTCGTATTTTAAACAGTTAAAACTTTTTATTCGTATTTTAAATACTTAAAATTTTTGTATTCATATTTTAAATAGATAACACTTTTTTATTCGTATTTTAGACAGTTAAAACCATTTTAGTCGTATTTTCAAACAGTTTAAAACTTTTTTTATTCGTATTTTAAAAGCCGAGTAAGCTCGTCGCCTCAGAAGAAATTTCGGCAGAAATGTATTTTAAAATACCTCATTTGGTTACCGAAAGGGACAGTTTTATATCTTTTATTTTTATCTGTTATTATTCATTTATTTTTAGTATTTAATTTTATTTCATTGTAGTTTTTAAGTCCCTTTTATTCATTTATTTATTAATTTTTGTTTTTTTTATTATTAATATTTTATTAAATCTTTTTGTTTTATTTTAATCTTTTTTTTAGTCTCTGGGTCCAAGTTTGTCCACGTGTCAGCTTTGCACTGGTCCTTTTCTTTAGATCCAATCTATCCAATAGCATTATTATCTAAAAAACTTACAGAAAGAATATTGTGATTTGTTTTAATTATTATTTACTGTTTTTTATTGTTTTTATTTTATAATTGCATTATTATCTAGAATCATCTCATGCATGTTTAATTTTTGTCATTTTTATTTTTATCATTAATTTGTTTAGTGTGTATAATAGGTATTAATGTAATGTATTGCATGCATTTTATTTTCCTTGTCACTTGCATTTTTCTTGAAGCTTTAGCATGTATTTAGGGACTATGTAACATCATATAATAAAATATGCACCGACACCACAATTTATTTTACTGCATTATGTTATGGTCGTGAGCGGGGACCAAATGAATTAGTGACAAATTAGGATAAATTTTAGGACTAAATTGAGAGCCTTAAAAATGAACAACTAGTAATTTTAGGATGGAATTTTACTTGGGATCCAACATCCTTGGTAATTCCTCTCACATTTTTATTTTTTTTAAGTTTCGTCGAAAGACCTAGTTTTTTACTTTTAGCTTAGAAAAATCCTTTTTACCAAAAATCAAATATATCAAATCTATTTTTTAGTCTTTGGGTCCAAGTTTGTCCACGTGTCAGCTTTGCACTGGTCCTTTTATTTAGATCCAATCTATCCAAAATAGCAGAGGGACACATCATCAGGCCTAACCCTAATATGGCAGAATTCACCAATCACACTCACAAACACTTTTTCCACTCTCTCTCCAATTCTTCAGATCAAAACACAGAAAATTCACAAAAAAATCATGAACATGATGAACACATAAATTTTTTTCAACAACATTCATTCTCGAAAATCACGATAAAACCACACAAATCATCACAAAAATTCAACAACAACAGAACACACAGTAACCTCATCAAATCCAGTAATAATAATCCCAAGTCTCAACACTCAAAGCATAAACAACATTTCCAGATCGTTTTCGGATTCAACAGTGACGGAACAGTAACATATAACAATCAACACAGCCGTTTTCGCGTCACCATACCAACACAACACCAGAAACCGAACCAGGTTGAGGAAGTGAGAAGAAGGAAAATTCTGTCGAGATCGAAACCATACCGAACGGAAAAGTGAGAGATCAAAGCCGGATCCGTGAGTAAAGAAAGGTATAAAGTTCGTCCCCGTCTGTTTATTTTCATATCTGGATTCGTGACACCTTTCCTTTTTAAATCGCGTTTTTGAACTAGAGAGATGAGAGTCTCTCTCTCTAGATTTTAGTCTTAGAGAGAGTTTGTATGAGTTTATGTGTTTTCATTCTTTAAATCGGTTTATATACCTTATTTGTTGCCTGAATCCTGTACATGTTATTCCTAGTCTTATCATGCGCCTTTTGAAGCTAGGCCGTCAGATCGTAGATGTGACGGCCGATGATGCTCCTTCTGTTGGATCTGGTGTGTGTCTTTTGGTTTGATCCGTCATATTCCTCTATTTTAAGCCGTCTGATCGTAAATCTGACGATTCTGGTGTCTTCCTTTTTTTTACTGTGTTGTTTCCATTTTAGTGCCTACTATGTCCTTTTTTTAAACCTTTGGACCTTTAGAGTCTAAAGAATGTATGTAACTGATTTGATGAACCATCTTTATTAATGCAATGAAAACTTTTTTCTTTTAAATCTATTTACTTTCATCTTGTAATGCTTTTGTTTATCTTAGTTTCTAAAAATCTTATTGATTCTATCGAACAAGGAAGTTATCTTCATCTTTTTACATTAAACTCATGAATATCATGAACACTCAAACAATTTATGGAAAAACATTACACAACATGTCCTAGGATTTCTAGTTTGATACTGCAAGTAGCATTTTAAAACTAGCATTTTTGTTTACCAAAAACACCGGTATAAACAAGACTCTTTACCCTTATTTATTAGGGAGTATTTTCAGAGACAACTTTGGGTTTCCGAATTACCGTTTTCCTTAAGTCTCCTTATTTTTACTTTTTGGTTTCTATTGTTTTTCCCAAGGGTACGTTTTGGTTTGGTCCTCCATCTTGTACAAATTTCCCTTTTTTAATAAATTCTTCGAGCAAGGTGGTATAGGATAGGGGTTCCAACGTAGTTTAAATATCAAACTTCCTCATGATGCCTTCCTTTGCTCTTGATTCAGAAAAAAAAATCTCTTATTTTAAATGAAATAGAATTTTAGGCTTAATATTTCTAAATAATATATTTTAATCCCATCTTTCACAAGTTTTGAGATTTTTTCACACAATTCTATTTGAGGCTTATTTTTTATGACATGCAATATATATTAATCAAGTGACATTTTTTATTTGAACCATAAACAACGGATTTCTAAATAATAGTTTTATATTTGATCAATGAAACAAGTAAAAAAAGTTATAGTGTTTATGATCTAAATTAAAATCACATTATCAAACATTATTTTACATCACTAATGAATATGACATCTCATAAATAAAATCCAAAACATGAATATGGGAGAAAGAAATTCAAAAATATGTGAAATAAAGGGACGAATATAAATACTAGTTTTTCCGCACCTTATATTATTTCCTTCAGTTGGGTTCGCTTTTTTTTTTTGGAAAGAAAATGTCAAATGTTTAAATTGGTGGCCATGGTGATATATCCAAATTTAAGAGAGAAGAGAACAATCTAATTATAATATTCTTTAGTGTCTTATTTTATTTCATTTCCAACATCTTAGAGCACAAACAGTAATTACAAGGTATGTGAAATTATGAAAAATAAAAATGATTAAAACATACAATTATTGGGTGAGAGCATAATAACTAAATGCCAATTAAGAAATATCCTAGCATAAGGCATATTCAACAATTGTTTTTTTTCTCTCTCTATTTTAAGAATTCATTCTTCATTGCGTGGCGTAAATTTAATCTCTTGAGCCTGGTACTCATACCATAAATTGAATGACTTTATACAGATGACACATGCACCTTTAATGCATATCAAGTCATACATATTTAACTTACTTTTTGGACAATCAGCATCAGTTTTACATTCAATAATATATACTGTAATGAAAAAAGAGGATAAAATGATGTTACTAAAATGAGATAAAATACGTACAAACTAAAAAGTAAAGAAGATAATTTTAAAAGTGGGCAAAATGTCTTACAAGCAACGTTCTTTGAAACAAGAAACAAGGAAATAAATAAAATCATAGCGCACACAAAATTTAAAGTTTTAATCATATTTTTCTCTCTTTGTCGGTAAAAAATATAATATGATTAGACTACTTTATAGTGTATAAAGAACATGACGACTTAAAAACAATTATTATTTTTAGTGCTTAAGGAGTTGTAAATAAGCCTCCCTAAAATTATAATCATTATTAAATGTCTCTTTTGCAGATCAATGTGTTGTGTTTGTCGCTTTAGCATACTTACTAAAGGGGTAAGGTAAAAAATTTGCCAATCATTTTAAATAATTCATTTTTAATTAACTTTCAATCTTTCATGAGAGGCAAAATTAACTTTCAACCTTTCGAACATAGCACAATCAGAGAGGTTTGTTGTTGACTTTTATAATATTGGAATAGAAATATCTAGGCAAAGTTACTCTTGTTGCCCTTAACCTACGTTAACGATTTCATCCTTTATATTTTTTTACGGCATTTTTCATATTTTTGATCAGTTTTTATATGAATTTTTAAGATTGAAGCCTATGATTTTATTTTAGTATGAGCATTAGTGTCCAAATATATGGTATTTCACCAAGGTTTTCATATGAATTATATATTTGATGCTTGAAAGTTTATATGCAAAAGGACAAAAATGACGTGAAAAATATAAAGGATGAAACCATTATCTAAAATTAAATTTAGGGACGACGAAATCGTGCCTCCCATATTGACGAAACCCTAATCATATACCTGTCAATTCCAGCAAAAATAGTTATAGCACAACCCTGATTAGGAAGACTGAGGATGTCCAGAAGCCGATATACTTATGAGTGAAGTTCTACTAGGACCGGAGGCTCATATGTGGTGGTTGAGCCCTTTTGTTTGTTTGGGCATCGGCTAACCTGACTTTTATCTTTTATGTTGGCATTGTAATTGTAGCACACATTGTGCTTGAGAATTCTCTTGTGTTTATAATATATTCCATTTTTGCTTGTTAAAAATAAATAAACTTCAAGTAGCCATGTCAACATACTACACATATCATCATCAATACATAGTCTCAAAAATCCTCAATATGCATAATAAAGGTAAACACCAAAGACTGACACCTAATCAGAGCCCTAAAGACTAAGACGCCAAAAGTAGTAGATGAGGTAGCTCCAAGCTATCCTCAAGCAACTCACCAAAGCAAAGTTAACTACTCCTACACACCGTCTACCCATTCATAAGAATAAGGCAGACGGTCAACCAAACGACCACTGGGGGTTAGTTCACATCTCATAATTAAAGTATAATCAAACATAAGCATTCAAGGATTCATGCATAGCACATATACATACTCAACATTCCTAGAATATTAATTCCACATGAGTATTATCTTTCCCTTATCATATCATATTGACATATTCATTCTTAATCAACATTATCATCTAGGGCTTATCACCTAACACACCAATCAATATAAGAATTTCTCACCTCAATCCTTATATAGCCTAATAATCAAACTACACCAATCTCATCATTTAGGAGTCATAATCCTACATTCCACTCTATTCATTTTACATAACGTGCATACTATCCTAATACATACAAATAATCTAATCTACACCAATCATATATGTCATCTGAACCCTTGCCTAATCAACTTAACAACTACACTCCTTCATTTCAAAAGCTTAGGCAAAGAAGTCATCGACACCAAAGAAATCACCAAATCATATACATGTAATTCACGCTTATTACTATCACCAAATAAACATCATCAATTAAAATCATCAAGTACACAAGCATCACCAAAATATCAAATATCAACATGTACACATCTTCACACAATTCATATAATCACAATGTTCACCGAATTTCACCAGTGTACAAATTCACCAAGTCACATATTCAATTAAGACACGACTCACCAAGTATTCAAATGCATGCAATGTTCTAGACTATTCTCTAGATGCATGTGGTACCAAATTTTGGACATCAGAGGTAATATTACTGAATAATCCACCCATCATCGTGATTCCCATCTTCATGATTAATTTGGATGCAGCCGGATATACTGATTCATTCCCCCATCTTTGTGATTTTCCCATCTTCATGATTACATACTCAAGGAATGCATGGACTTCAAGTAATGACTCGACAATGCATAACTAAAAACTTATCATCATTATATAATTTACACCATTATATAATATATATATATATATCCCGTCTTCATGATTAACACCTCATTTGCATCGTCAAGTATTTACAACCCATACATAAAAAATCATCATCATAATCAACATCAAAACATAATCATATTTATCACCAAACATTCATCAAATAATCAACACCAAAAGAAACACCGTGACTTCATAATTCACAAGTCATAATTCAACAAAAGTCATCATTAATTCATCAAATTAAAATCACCAAGGAATAATTATCAACAACTATCATCTCAAGGAAACAACACCTTTTAATAATTAATTTTTACATAAAAGACGGAATATTAACCACAACATAACATTCATCACTTTTAACACCCAATATTTATTGACTCAATCTTATATTATCATATTATCATGAAAGTAAAACCAACTGCAAGTTATTCGGTCATGAAACCACATTTTAACAAAGTTCGTCTATTTTTACCACTTTCTACATTTTCTAAGTAATTCCACAAAACAGGGTAAAACATGATCAAATACGTCAACCAAGCATATCCACTACTCACATATGATCACAGTAGCTTATGCATATAAGCATGATATGTCAATTCCGATTAATTCCAAAGTTTCACAAAGTTCGTCTCATTTTGTCACTTTTTAAAAGAATTCCATTTTTCAAAGCAATACCACGTTAAAGCTCATGCATACCATCCAAAACATTTTTATAAATCATGGTTACAGTAAACAACCCTAACCCTACCCTTCTCCTTTGAGAAAAACAAGTTTCGTAAAATCATGTGTTCTTGAACATTTTTCAAAAAGTTTGGTTTGATTCACAAAACCAAGCTCAATCTAATTCATTCAATGTTTCCAAAGCTTTAGAAAGAAATCACTCGCCCTGAAGTACCCGGAATGCAAAACTCATGGGTTGATGTATTGAGCAACTCGCCACAACAAGTAATCACTTGCCACATTGAGTTCACCGACATAGGGGAACCCAGATTTTGGGTTTCCTCTCGGGAACTCATCCAATTTTCATCCAAGAACCCCAATTTTGATCCACTTCAACCAAAATTTGTTCTGAAAACTTGTTTACAAGAAAAGGCAATCAAAACAACAGCAGACGTGGAATGATAACATCAATTCTCATCAAAATCATCATTATGTTCATTTTTCACCAACATCCACAATTTTCTCATTTTTCATTCAAACTTCACAAACAACCACACCAATTCAAACCCCATCAACATACAAACATAAATAAACATTTATGAAGTGAATTCAAACATGTTTCAACAACAATCCCTCACCAATTCATGATATACACTCAATTAATCAAAAATCACCAAAACAATTTATCAACAACAACAACTATGAAGTTTAAGCACATAACGCAACAATTTCATGAAGTTTATCATACCCACAATTTCACATGAATTAGGAGCACGAAATTCATCATAAAAAATCACCAAAAGTCACAATTAACATAAAAGCACTTAAACCCATAATTGAAAATGGAAAATTATGACTTAATTGATGAAAGGAAACCATCCCCCTTACCTCTAGTCTTCAAGAATCCTAACTTTGGCTTCACTTTAGCTCTTATCTCTTCAAACCCTAAGCTTTCTCTCTAGCCTCCTCTTCTATCCTCTTGATCCATTTTCTCTCTCAACCTCTTATGTTTTAGTGAAATGAAATAATGAAGGCTTAACCTAATTTCTCATAAGAGTTATGATTATATAGTCACCTCATAATTGGGCTAGGTTTCTAATTGTCTTAATGGGCTTAACATTTTTACCAACTAATTCTCAAAAGTTACTACTCACTTAAACCGTCAAAACAACGAATAATTACCGTTTCTAAATAATTACCTCAACTCACTAGTAACTTAAAAAAAATAATTATCCTCACTTAAACCACCAAAATAAACTTCTAATAAAATGACTAATTTACCATTTCTCACAAAATGACCAAAAGACCCCCGAGTCTGAAAAGGATTAAAATACCATTCTAGGCCAAAAATCCACTAATCCCAAATAAAATACACACAAAGACAATTAATCACACACAAGCACATATAAACACATATAATAAATAATTAAACTAATTCTAGCGAAAATCGGTTTGTTACAGATCCTAACCCCAAGACTTATTTTTATTACTGCATATTTTCTTATAAACTAAATTCATCTCCCATACAAGTTGGTGATTTTGTTAATCATATTAGAAAATCGAATTAGTATTCAGCATTGCCCTTGTGGAATCGATAAATTTTATTATGCGATAGAAATCGTGTACTAGCAGTCTATCAAGTTGTTGGCATCGTTGTCGGGAACTATTATTACTTTTTTTATCACATAAAATAACTATCTCATTTCATTAATAAGAACATCTTCAATACAATCAGGTAATACAGTGAAATAGTGGATACTAGCATAAAATATGGCCGCCCTAGCAAGTCTACGAGCAACCTCATTTGCTTACCTTTGAGTTTGTGAAAAAGGATGAGAAGGTATTCCTACATTATCTGATAATAGCTCCTAAATCAGATACATAATTTCTAGTGCTATGGAAACTATCTACTACCCTCATAGAATCGAGCTCAAAAATGACATTATTAAAATTCTGCTCCTTTTCCCATCTAATAACATATAAAAGACCAAGAGCCTCTCCCTCAGAAACATCTAAGAGCGGCGCTGACCAACTAGTTCTGGCTTTCACTAACCTCCTGTGATCATCCCTGATGCATATCCCTATACCAACCCGGTTTCTTTCTTTGAAGAACGCATCATCCACATTGCATTTGAAATGACCTTCATCTGTCTTCTCCAAACTGTGTCGTCAATACAATGTTGTTGTACACCCGCTCTATTACGATTTTCTTGCGCATTTTGCCTTCCAGTTAGAAGATTAAGACCTCTGTCACGAACTACTGCATTAGTCATGACTTCATTCCTCCAGATACAATAATTTCTCCGTTTCCAAATAGACCACATAACACAGGCCAAAGTGACTTGTTGATTCAGATCTAACATCTGTAGAATTTCAAACATAGTGACCCCAAAACTGAGATTTAATTGAGCCTTTTGCTAAATTTTGCTCCATAACCCTAATTGCTGCTAGCACTGCCTACTCTTTGTGCAATATAAAAATAGATGCAAACTATCTTCATCTTCATTCTCGCATAAAGCACAAGTTTTTTTTGCAATTAACCCCTCTATCTTGAAGTCGGACTCTAGTTGGAAGAGCATTTCTGCATGATCTTCAAAGACAACTCTTCACTTTAGGAGGAACCTTAAGATTCCAAAGGAGTGCCCAATTTCCATCACAACGGTGAGCACTCAAATCCAAATGTTGACTGAGACTGATACGATATCCACTTCTAACGGAATAAATACCATTTGTCTCTGACATAGCTAGGATTTTGGCCAATCTTGGTAACAATGTTGTGCGGTTTCGTCATAAATTTCCAAGCATAACCTCATTAAACGCGCATGGATTTTTAAAACCAAGACCCCTTTCCTTTTTGTGAATGCTAAGCCTTTCCCATGACATCCAGTTTATTCCTTTGGTGACGGGAACTATTATTGATATTGATTTTATTTTCTATATCGATTAGAATAATTTTATTTCTTTCTTTTTGCTTTTAAACATGGCTTAAACTGAACTTTAAAATATTACCGTTCTTTTCTTTTTTTTTGGTACAAAAAATATTACCGTTCTACTCATGATATGGAACCACATTCTAGTATTGTAATTGTAGAGGTAGAAGCAGACATCCTGAAAATAAGGCCAAGTTTATTGAGAGTGATACAAAAAAATAATTAAATTTCTGGTTTACAAACGGATGATCTGAACCTTCATCTATCAGTTTTTCATGAATATATTATAATACCATGAGACGAAATGGTATGTCTAAAATTCCATTTGGCTTAGGATTTTTCATGACGCCGTAAGGGATGAAGTTAGGTCTTTGAGACACTACACGAATAAGCGTTCCTTAAAATATGGGGGAGTTGAAGCAAGCCTTCCTCGCTAGATATTTTTCTCATCTATAGTTGATCGATTGAGAAGTGAAATATTAAGTTTTACACAAAAGTATGGAATTTATTCAGAAGATTTGCATCAATTTTATCTTAATTTGTTTTAAATTTAAAAGATAGAGATTTGAAATAGTTTCAACATCTGATATGATCTTTTGAAATTATTCAAAATATTTGCATAAATTTTAGCTTAATTTAAATTTAAAACATCATGATTTTAAATAGTTTCAATATATACACTCAAATAAAATAGATTCAATATAACGTAAATGATCTTTTGAATTCGTTTTAAAAGTTTTGCATAATTTTAGCTTTATTTGTTATGATCTGATTGATTTTGAAATAATTTCAATATTGGATATGATCTTTTGAATTTATTCAAAAGATATTCGTTAACATGAAAGTAGTTTATTTAATTTAATTCATACGTGTTAGGATGTCATAATCATACTACCTAATTTATCGTTTTTTATGTATGTGATGCATGAATTGTAAGTTTAGTTAGTGTATATGTGTTTAAATTCTTTTATATATTTGTTATCTATGAACATGAATGTCATGCATTTTAAGAAACACATGTATAACATACACTCATCTGTGATATCAAACTTGATTAAAATATTTCACTTATAATACTAAGTTAATTGTTTTCCAAAGAATAATGTTCTTCAAAACTAATATCGAAATATGTGAGTTCGCCTTTATGAAGTACTACACTTTCTATACTAGTAAGTGTGAACACATGAAAGTGGGTAAAGACACTTTTGTTGAATTCACACGGCAGTAAAACATGTTGGCACAGAATTACAATGTTCACATGGAAAGTTACTATGCAGAGTTGAAAATACACATGGTGCCTTAAATGCAAGTTGTTGAGGCAATGGATTTTACTCCTATAAATAGCTTACTCGTGAGCCATTGTAAGCATC
>Ga0228710_1008035_pt1 | contig 15311 bp, 6 predicted proteins | sample MedpolnodulmetaG_FD_177995 | JGI IMG/M metagenome (GOLD analysis project Ga0228710, IMG submission 177995) | Root nodule microbial communities from Medicago polymorpha collected in Santa Monica, California, United States - pink nodules | ecosystem: Host-associated > Plants > Roots > Nodule...
ATATAGACGAGAGGTGTTCTTCGCACCACCGTTGCTTACTCCATCCTCCGACGCTTTGGCTTTGTTCCCCTCCGTCGTTTCCTAAGTTGCTTTCACAAGTTTCAGTCTTTGTACTCACTGTTCATTCAGTTTTGTGGGTGTGTTGCATTGATTCTTGTGTGCGCCCAGGCCTCGCCGGAAGTTTGGGTTTGTTTCGCGCCACCTCCTCTTTTGGTGGTCGTTTCCTGTCCTTCTTTCTTTTGTTTTTTCTGCTGTTGTTTTGTTATTGTTCTTTTGTCTGGTTGTTGTGTTGTCGTGTGATTGTTCATGTGTCTCCATGGTGTCTGCTTGATGTGTTGCCATGGCTTTTTGTTTGTGTTGTTGTGTTACTGTTTTCATCCAATGCTCCCCCAGTCTTTGTATTTTTTTATTTAATATATTTTTCTATTTGCATAAAAAAAAAAGAGTAAGTGGTATAGAATAATCATTTGTTGGAGGTGCCAACCTAGTTGAGATGTCTAAGTTTCTCCTTGAATAATTATTTTATTCTAACATGTACAGATGTACCTCTCAAATAGTTCCTCCATTCTTTTGTTTGTTTTGATCTTGTGGGAATATTTTGTTTCCTTATATTTATTGTTTTCAAAGTTCAAAGTATTATGAATTGTTGTTTTACTAAAACTATCCCGAGTCCATTCTTGCATAGAACACTTATAGGTTAAAATTTACTTACCTTCCCCAATGAACCAAATTAATAACACAAAAAAAATAAAAAATTATCCTTAATTATTTATTGTATAGGTAAAAATGCATGAAATGAATTAAAAAATAATTAATGGTAATGTATGAAAAAGATCAATAATTTTAGAAAATTAATCATGCAGTCCCTTAATTTAATTTTAGGTATTGATTTAGTCCTTTTTTCTTTGTTTATACGTCATATTGGTCATTCAACCATGTTTGGATATGGTTTTCAAGCTTCAAATCTATGGTTTTCTTTCCTAATGAGCTCTCAGTCTTTTATACACACACACACACATATATATTATGCCCTAGAAAAAAAACTATAGATTAGAAGCTTGAAATTCCATATGCAAATATGAATGATAAACCAAAATGAATGAAAAAACATCAAGAGTCAAAATCATAATTTGAAATTAAGTTAAAGTACCACGGGAGTAATTTTTCCATATTTTTATCAAAATTAACAAGAATTATTTGTTTCTTTCTTATGTCTAAATAACCTTAGTGGCAATTCAAATGGAATAAAGATAGTATAATTGATTTCAAAATGTTGTAAAAGTGATATTAAAATCATTTACTGCATTTTTTTGGTGGTGGCCGGGGTTTGAACCCCGAACCTTGCATATATTATGCATTGTCCTCTTACCAACTGAGTTAAACTCACGAGGACAAATCATTGACTATATAATAAAGTTGTTTCATTTTGAAATTTTTTTTAAAGTTTTTTCTTTTTCTTCTCAAAATAGATTACAAGATTAATTTGAATTTAAGTGATAAATATTTAAGTTGCTATTGACTTTTTCAAATTATACACACTATATATTATTTGTTGTTTCTTATTATTAATACAAGATTTTAATTCTATATTATTTTCTTACTATTATCATCAATAAGTTTTTTCTTTTTCTTCTCAAAATAGATTACAAGATTAATTTGAATTTAAGTGATAAATATTTAGGTTACAGTTGACTTTTACAAATTATAAACACTATAAGTTATTTGTTGTTTCTTATTATTAATAGAAGATTGTAATTCTATATTATTTTCTTACTATTATCATCAATACTATTATTATTATTACTATTATTATTATTATTATTATTATTATTATTATTATTATTATTATTATTATTATTATTATGATTATTATTATTATTATTATTATTATTATTATTATTATTATTATTATTTTCACATGTAAATAAGTACTAAAGCTTCATAAATTTTAAAAATATATTTTCCTGATTCATTATTTTAATTTATATATGGTTTAAATTTAATTACTTAATATAATAGTTTAATAATAAAATCATTAAATGCTAACATTATATATATGCAAAAAGGTAGATGTCCAAAAAAATGAGTGTGAAAAATGATCCTTAAAAAAAAAATGAGTGTAAAAAATAGAAAAGATCGAATGGATGGATGTCTATTAACATCACTTTAAAATTTTGCTTGAAATATGCATTTGATTTTGTAAATAAATATTATTTCAAAATAATGTGCATGAAGAGGTAATAGTATATTTTATTTATTTATTACAAACAGTATATTTTATTTATTAGTTTTACAAACTAATAAAATAATAACATAAATATATTTTATTAAAGGTTTAATTGCAGTTTTGGCCTCCTAAGTACCACAATCTTGAGAATTTAGCCCCCTATAAAAAGACAATAACAAATCAACCCCCTAAGTTGACCCCCTTTTGCATTTTTTACCCCAGACCAATTTTGAAAAAGTTAATGCATACGCGGCACCTACATCACTTAAAGTGGGGTTCAACGCGTGACTTTTTATTTTTTAGTGGGCTAAAATCACAAGATTGTGATACTTGATTTGCTAAAATTGCAATTAAGCCTAATAAATAAAGTGATCTGGGTACTATGTATGCATTGACCGAGTCGAATTGAGATTGAAGCCTCTCTCTAAAATTATTTCTCTGACCTCTCTCTAAATAAACAACCTCGCACCAAACCATCATTGTTGAGATGTAGAGCGAATTTCTAGTGGTGTGATGAGCGGTTTTTGCCCTCTATGTCACCCCAAACTGTAACACCCTACTTCTCGACAATAAATATTAAATAATAAGATTTTTTTTAATAATAAGGATGTTACAAAAACTCGACATTATATCGCAAAATAATAATAAGATGTTTTCTTTTAAAAATATATACATTGTAGAAGAATAAAATCATTCATGATCTCATTAATAAATTCATGTTTGCCTTCCAATATTCATAAATAGATGGTAACAAATTTTCCAAGATTCAACTCAAATTGTAATTATAAATTAATTCGTCAATCCCAACCCTAGTGTTACAATATTAGAGCTCGTAACGACTACATGCTTATTCAATTGCCAAAAACAGAACTAAACGGAGGGCATCATCACCACTTGCTAAAACGTCCTACAACTACTCCTAGTCAACCTGGGTATCTGTACTCAAAGTACAACCACCATACAACACAATAAAATATAGTCTCCACTATCTGATCATGCTCAACAGTTACTATGTATAATCTCTTCATTTCACATATCAGAACAGCACATCATCTCCACACTCAAACACCCAATCCAACATCATCATATATATGCACATGGACTCTCCTAACGACCTATATGATTGTGGTACCATTCCTACTCATCATTTTGCTAGAGTTATGTTACTGGACTTTTCTCATCATAGTTTGCCAAAGGTATGTTACTGGACTTCTCCATCAGTCATACACTCCATCAGTCTTAGACTCTATATGAATGCATAGAAATAAATTTGACAAGTAACACAAGTATACACATATTCAAATGATTCACATATTAATGCAAGACTCCCACTAAAATGCACGACTCTAATGCAAGCACACAAAACATCATCATACTCATCATCATCATATATCACTCTCGACATCGTTATATATATATATATCACTCTCATCATCATTATATACATCACTCTCATCACCGTAATGATATAGTTATCGTCATCCTTATCATCGCTAAAATATAAGCATTATCAGTTCTCATCGTATTTAATTATTTATATATATATATAATAACAATCATCAACACCTTCGTCACATTATGGATTCCTCGTCATTACTCTCTATCAACCGTTTATAATCACCACCTTATCTCTTCATTAATCCAACCCTTACGTGTAACTCATTTATATGTCAACATCCCTCTATTTTATTTTATTAATCATCTTATGGACATACTATATTCTATCATCTATTCTGGGCTCTCTACATATACTTTATTTTTGATGTCATACCCTATTCCTCTTGAAGGGATTTTAAGAGGGGTTTTTCAAAATTTTAATCCTCTTTGCAGAAGAAATCCCATTGAAACAGATCTTGATTAAATCATTAATCACAAATCAAACACATACTTAAACGATTTCAGGATTCATGTGTTTACGTCTTGAAAAGCAGAACCTTTGTAGTAGAATTGTTTGTGCTCACAAGCAAAGCAAAGTAGCGATGTCTCTACTTAGTCCACACGAACAGAACATCTTCGATGACCGGTGCTAGCCAATTCCAACGGAGATTCAAAGAGAACAAGTTTTAGAGAGCAACGGCTAGGGTTTCACAACTTTTGTGAATTATGTTAAGCACTCACAAAAGTCTGTAATGCTTCATCACAAGGGTTCTATTTACAGAATCACTTGTCTGGTCAACAAGACAAGCACTTGAGTACTATGTACCTTATGGTGCACCATATTTCACTTAAACACACCGTACCTTACGGTGCACCGTGTTTCTATATTTTTCGTAAATTAAATAATAAAGTCATATTTAATTATTTAATTACTAATAAGTCTTACTTATTTATTTCTCTCATCTATCTGTCCTTTGTGTGTGACCCTAGAGGTTCCCGTAACGTTGACTATAATATTAAATCACATATTTAATATTATAAACAGTGAGCGGTATCTAGCAACATATCACTGCTACCCATGTGACGAGAATGTCATGTGATCTGACGAAACCTTTTCTGTGATAATGTTTGTGTGTATAATTACCATTTTGCCCTCATGTCTATATTGAACACAAGGCATAGCATGTCACCCTTGCCTAGTTCAATAATGGGCCCGTAGACATTTCTCCTGTTATGTAGGAGGGGAAAATTCCACCTAGGTAACTCATGTCCCTTAGCATGATTTGTGGAGTACCCATCAACCAACTTTATAGTCATCTTGTTACAGACAACGTTTGAATGGTGACAAAGAACTTGACTCTAACATCTAGGGTACATAGTGGTTTCAGGTCAAATGGTGAAATACACCAATATCACTATGGGAATATCTTATGACACTTTTCATAAATTTTACTATGTAGTATTCTCATGGTGGGTCAATCCAATATAAATTATTTATATCTATGTGAAGACTTAATAACTTTTTATCCATGATCTGTGAGATGTGATCATCAGTCTATCCACATAATAGTCTTTATGCTTTAATGATATCCCATACTTCACAATAAAGCTTGACTACAGATACTTTAATAATAATGTCCTTATGTTTAATGGGGTCTCACAATTAAGTTATACTTAATGTTTCATTAAACAGACTAACTACTCTGGGGACTTTATTATTATGAAACAAAACAAAATCAATAAAGAAATGCCTTGTTATTATATATTCACAATATATACTTATATCAATATCATGATACAAAGCCAAACTCAATCAATGTAGATTGGCTATTAGGGCTTACTCAAACACCTCCTTATACAACTAGGTTCTTCCCCACCATCGTCATTAACTCTTCATACATATTCTTCCCATTAAAGCCACTTTATATCATTTTTCCTCGTTCTCACATTCATCGCTGTCTATACATCGATCACTCTCCTAACCTTAACTTCATTCTATTTTAAAGTTATTATATCATCTTATTGTTACTTTCGACTTCAACAACTTTAGTCACTAAGACTTCATTATAATTTAAGGAGTTACTCTCTCAATACCGGTCGTTATTATTATCGTCAAACATTATAACTATTACCTCTTATTTTCCTTCCCATTCAACTTGCTCTCTTCTAAATACATCTTGAGTAAATACATAACACCTTATCTTCCTTTGCTTTTCGTCTTAATGACCTTCTCATCGCCTACAATCATCTAGATTTGACTTCTACAATCTTTATTCATTTTACACCTTATTAGTTCTTGTCTAACATTCATCTTGAGTTCGTTAACTACCTTGACTCGTTTAATCTTCAACTTAACAACTTTCGTACGTTCTCGCTCTTTATATATACTCGTCTCTACATTTATCCTTTACTCTAATTTATTAATATTTTCATCTTTATTAGTCATGAATTAACCTCTTCCAACTCTCTCTATTAACATCATACAACATTTATACTATCATCATACCTCACCATATTACAACGTCAACATTTCTTTCATCTATTAACATCATATCTACAGATCATATATATAGATTACGTCTTCGTTATTTCCACAATAATATTTAGAACACACACCCATCATTAGTTGTATCTCCATTTTCTACATCTTTTTTCCTAGTGACAGGTCTTACCCTTCATTCTCAATTTTAAGATATTTTTTACTCTATCAATCATTCCTCATAATGTTTTTCCCTTATTCTTTTAGACTCATTAAGTTTAGGATCCTATCTTCATATATAGTTTCAACGTTACTATCTTCTATTGTCTTACGCCACTATCACCAGTTCATGTTTTAGAGTCGCCATTTCCCTAAGGTAATCACTTCTATTTATACCTAGACATAGTTCCACATTAGACATATCTTTTAAATACCCTTACTTTTATCTTGTGATAACCGCTTTTAATTATGGTTGAACACACTCCCTCATCTAGATATGTGGTTTAGGGGTCCCTACTTTCAAGAACAAGTTTAAGACATTTGGAGTGAGGAAAAATGGATTTTTTTGAAAGTTTTTAGTCTGACAAAATTGTAGCCCAATTTCCTCAAATCGAAACACGATTTTTATAAAACCAAAAGCACCAAAATCAGGTTAAAATCGTAGCACGATTTTGACAGCATCAGAACATATGGGTTTTGTGACTTTCTGCCATGGAAGCTCCCCCAAGCTTCGTTGTTGATCCCAAATCATCTCTAAACATCACCCTATGGTTAACCTAACATTCAAACACCAATTTCTCCATTAACCTACTTGATTATCTACTCTCTTTATGGCCATAGACTCAATTCCAAAACCTTAAACTAGATCCTCTCAATTCTAATCCTTCAACATCATCTTTCCATTTGTTCTTCATCATTCTCTCAACAAAACCCACATCATAACAACAACAACATATTAAAATTTAAAACAACCCTCCCATCATAGATTAAGATACCCTAAAGTGTAAAGATTCTCTCCCTTACCTCGAATCCGTAGAAACCTTTGGTATGGCTCGATGTTGCTGCATTAGGGTTCCGCTTATCTCCTTCTGCTTCTCTTCTCCCTTTTCTCTGATCAACAAAACTGATTTATAATCCCTAATATTCCTATCTATATATGGGCTCCCTAATCTCTATAATTTCCTTCTTTCCAACGCACTACTTGATGTGTGAAATCCACAAGTGCACGGTTTTATCAAAGTAGTAAAAATATCGTTCCACAGGGAGTTATTGCAATTATTGATTTTCATTTCAATTGTGATTAGCTGAAAAGTTTAGGTTTATAAGTTTAGCAAATTTGGTGTTTATAAAATAATAAAAAGCGCCTTGGATTATTGATTCATCATAATGACAAATCACTACAATCCAAACCTATATTTTCCTCTTAAATTAAATTCATTTCTAAAGACAAGTTTCTCTAATGTATTTCATGGTTCCTTTCAGAATCGATGAGTGTGTTTCAATAAAAATGACGCCTATTCTCATGGTTGATTGTTATTGAAACCCTTTAAGACCGAAACTTATTTCCTCAATACTTCACAAAACTATTCATTTGGAGTGTTCCCACCAGTTTTGTGTCGTCTTGTCTAATTTCATTTGTTCAAATATCAAACTTCATCTTTCGATCCTTCGTTTAATATTTGAGATGATGAAATAACAACTATTAAACTTCACCTTTCGGTCCTTCGTTTAATACTTGTTACTAATTTTGAAAACGATGAAATTAGATTAGAAAATAGATTTAAATAAGATTAGGGTTCTAGGCTTAGTTTGAAGGGATTAGGTCATTAGACTCATCCAATAATCCCAAGACAAAGAAATCTACTCACACATGGTCATCGTAGACAAAGAGAATAAAGAGATGGAGTAGAAAGACATGAAAGTAAAAGTGCAGAATTGTATAGAACAAGAAAATAAAGAATAAGAAAATAATGAACTTTGATTCAATAGAAATAATTATCACAAAGAATTCCCAATATTCAAAGATTAATAAACAAGTCTGATGGCTCCTCAATTTATAGCAAGAGGAACATCATAAATTTGCACTAAATTGGAACATAAATTTGCACTAAATCAGCACATAAATATGCACCAAATCAGAACATAAATATGCACCAAATCGGAACATAAAATTTCACTAAATCAACACATAAATATGCACAGAATCAGCACATAAATATGGCAGAATTTCCCTCTTTTTAGCTTTCTTCTCAAACAAGCTTCAATCATGCATCTTAATCCATTCTTTTGTTCAAAGACTTGATCATCCATCATTTGTGATCCTGAAAATAAAACGAACAAATTTGCAGTAAAATAGTTCTAAAAAGAAACTTAAACAAACATAATTCTATTAAAATAAATACTTAAAAAGCTATAATTATTGACTTATCAAACTCCTCCATACTTGAATCTTTGCTTATTCTCAAGCAAAAGACATAAACATTAGCAGCAATAACAACATAAATTTAAAATTTTGTTTCCTCCAAGGCTTTGTTTTCAGCGTACACTAATCACAATCTCAAGTGTTTCTCATGAACCTATTCAACCCAAGAACAAGTTTCAAGTGAGTGTGTGTGTGTGTAGTCCATCTTTTTCTTGCGCATGTGTAAGAGATATTATGAGGAAACATGTTCTAACTTTAACATTAAATCAACCAAGAAAAGTTCTTTCTTCATTTCATATAAGAGAGGTGGGAATTATTTTTGGTCATTTGACAATTATAAGAAAGAAGGAATTACAGAAGCTACATGAGTTTTCAGGTTAACCAAATCTTCCTTGGGAGGCCAGTGAGGGAAGCTCCTACCAACCCAAGTCAATGATGTCCCCATATATATATATATATATTTGCTTCCGACCCTCTTAATAATCAACCAGTTTTAGGCACTTGATCATTTAATTAATGTCTTGGTGACCAACCAGTTTTGGGCACTTGGTCACCTTGATTTGATCCTTTTTATTCCCCCACACTAACTTATACTACTTTTACTCTTAAAACTTTTAAGGGATAATTTACCATTGAAGTTAGAACGTACTCCTTAAAACACCTACCTACATAATTACTCAAAGACTGCAACTTTGTGCTTTTCTCAAAGAGAGAATTTCACATTGAAATATGATGTGGGTATAGCAAAAACACTTAAATCACAAGATTTTATTTTCATGTACATAATCATTCTTAAACAGCCATTTTGGAAGAAACTTTTTTTTTTTATATCACATAAACTAAAAAAGAACAAGTTGCTTACAAATGCCTTTCGCATCAAACAAAAATTTTAAAATGCAAGGGAGTTTGAAACACTACGACACTTACTAGACACTTAAAAGAAAAACTAGGGTAACTTATTTGACCCCCCATACTTAAGACAAACATTGTCATCACTGATTTGAAAAATAAAACAAGGTAAAGGAGGGAGAGAGCTCACAATTTCAGTTGGGAACCGGTGGAGGATCCTTTATGTGGCTTTTCTTCTATTTATTCTGCAAAACATAAACAAAGGAAATAACATTAACCCGTGGGTTGCCTCCCACGCAGCACTCTTTTAATGTCAGTAGCTTGACGATCAAAAATACCTTCAAAAAGGATCAAAGGGATCATTATGTGCAGATGACGCTAGGAAGCATTCTTTCACACAATGATCAACAACATCAATCATACATCATGAATCAAAAATAGAGGGACCCTTCATCAATTTGGCAATTTCAAACTCTACCTTGTCATCACCTACATGAAAAGCTATCTTACCATTCTTAACATCAATAACACCACCCGCAGTAGCGAGGAATGGCCTTCCTAGAAGGATTGGAATTTCGGAATCCTCTTCGATGTCTACTACCACAAAATCCGCCAGGATATAAATCTTTCCCACCTTAATGGGGATATCCTCAAGAATTCTGACAGGATAGATAATGGAACGATCGGCCAACTGCAAGGTCATCCTAGTAGGTTTCAACTCACCTATACCAAACCTCTTAAAGAGGGATAAGGGCATCAAGATAACACTAGCTCCTAGATCACACATGGCTTTCTTAATGGTTTCTTTCCCAATCACACAAGGGATGGAAAAACTATCGGGATCTTAGAGCTTTGGAGGCAATTTCTTTTCTATGACAACACTACATTCTCTTGTTAAAGTTATTGTCTAATCATCCTCTATTTTTATTTTATTTGATAAAATATCTTTTAAAAATTTTGCATAGAGAGGCATTTGAGACAAAGCTTCAATAAAAGGAACATTTTTTTTCAGCATGTCAACAAACTTTTTAAATTGCGCATCCAGGTTAGGTTTAGCAAGCCTTTGTGGAAATGGAATTTTTGGCTTATAAAGTGGTGGAGTTTTTGGCTTTTCACTCTCTACTACGGCTTTCTCACTCTGTGGCTTTTCACTCTCTATCTCACCCTCATTTGTCTTGGCTTTCACAACGGGGTCCTCTAGTTGCCTACCATTCCTAAGCGTAATAACATTTATTTGGCCTTTGGGATTGGTTTCAGTTTGGCTCGGAAAGACTCCGGAGGTTTGTGAGGAAGTGGCCACTTGTTGGGCTACTTGAGAGATTTGAGTCTCAAACATTTTGTTGTGAGTACAAATAGAATCCACTTTAGATGTGAGCTTAATGAGAGAGTCATTCAAAAATCCAGTTTGGTTTTTAAATTCTTGGTTTTGCTTAGCTTGACCCATTACAAAATTTTCTAGCAAAAGTTCCAAGTTGGATTTTTTAGGACTTCTTTGGTTGTTTGCATAACCGGGTGGTACTGTTTGTTGTCCAAAAGGATTTTGAGGGGTTTTATTATAATTTTTTTGATTGTTCCTCATTCCTTGATTATATTGAGCATAGTTTACTTGCTCAAGACTTTCAACAACACTACCTAGTTGGCATTCAACGCTGGTATGACCAAATATTCCACAAACTTCACAAGGTGGTGAAGTGGGAGCAGGTGTGGCAGCACTTACACTTAATTTGCCAAATATTCGAAAAAGTGCATCCACCTTATCAGATAGACGATCAAGGGTAGAAACTTCATACATACCTGCCTCTTTTTTAGAGGGTGAAGGAGCAACAACAATGATGGCTCTTTCACTTGTCCATTGATAGTGGTTTTGGGCCATGTCCTCAATCAAAACATATGTTGCTGTGTAAGTTTTATTCATCAAAGCTCCACCTGCAGCTGCATCAACAATCATTTTTGTGGTATATAGAAGACCATTATAGAAAGTATGGATAATTAGCCATTTCTCTAAACCATGATGGGGGAAAAGCCTAAGCATTTCCTTGAAACGCTCCCACGCAACGTAGAGAGATTCTCAATCTCTTTGAGTGAATCATGTAATTTGATCCCTCAATTGAACAGTTTTACTAGGGGAAAGAATAGGGCAAAGAATGCTTGCCTCATTTGGTCCCATGAAGAAATAGAACCATTTTGCAATGAATGAAACCACGCACTAGCTCTATCCCTTAAAGAGAAAGGAAAGAGGTGCATCCTTATGGCCTCTTGGTTTGCTTTCAAAAATACACCGAGTCTTAAAAAAATTGCAATATGAAGATTCAAATCCTCAGTGGGTAATCCAGATAATTGATTTTGCTGTACTAAATTGAGAAGTGCAGGTTTGATTTCAAAATTATTCGCTTCACCCGTTGAGTACACAAAAATAACGTGTGGCTCATCCGTAGATGGGGTTGTATACTCTTTAAGAGTGCGTTCCTCAGTCTTATCGTTTCTATTATTACGTGTGTTTCTTCTTCTTTCGCGGAAGAACCTTTCAATCTCAGGAACAAATTCTCCAAGACTTTTGCTTCTTCGCATAAAAGAAATAGAAACTCCAAAAGTTGAAGGTAAAAAGAAAAAGAAAAATAATCCAGTCTAATCGATACTAAAAAGCTAATCAATATTACTAACTCCCCGACAGTGACGCCAAAAACTTGATGTGTGAAATCCGCAAGTGCACGGTTTTATCAAAGTAGTAATAATATCGTTCCACAGGGAGTTATTGTAATTATTGATTTTCTTTTCAATTGTGATTAGCTGAAAAGTTTAGGTTTATAAGTTTATAAAATGTGGTGTTTATAAAATAATAAAAAGCGCCTCGGATTATTGGTTCATCATAATGACAAATCACTTACAATCCAAACCTATATTTTCCTCTTAAATTAAATCCATTTCTAAAGACAAGTTTCTCTATTGTATTTCATGGTTCCTTTCAGAATCCATGAATGTGTTTCAATAACAATCACGCCTATTCTCATGGTTGATTGTTATTGAAACCCTTTAAGAGCGAAACTTATTGCCTCAATACTTCACAAAACTATTCATTTGGGGTGCTCCCATCAAGTTTTGTGTCGTCTTGTCTAATTTCATTTTTTCCAATATCAAACTTCATCTTTCGATCCTTCGTTTAATATTTGAGATGATGAAATAACAACTATTAAACTTCACCTTTCGGTCCTTCGTTTAATACTTGTTACTGAGTTTGAAAACGATGAAATTAGATTAGAAAATAGATTTAAATAAGATTAGGGTTCTAGGCATAGTTTGAAGGGATTAGGTCATTAGACTCATCCAACAATCCCAAGACAAAGAAATCAACTCACACATGGTCATCGTAGACAAAGAGATTAAAGAGATGGAGTAGAAAGATATGAAAGTAAAAGGCTGAAAGTAAAAGTGAAGAATTGTAATGAACAAGAAAATAAAGAACTTTTATTCAATAGAAATAATTGTCACAAAGAATTCCCAAGATTCAAAGAATAATAAAAAAGTCTGATGGCTCCTCAATTTATAGCAAGAGGAACATCATAAACTTGCACTAAATTGAAACATAAATTTGCACTAAACTGGCACATAAATATGCACCAAATCAGAACATAAATATGGCATAATTTCCCTCTTTTTAGCTTTCTTCTCAAACAAGCTTCAATCAAGCATCTTAATCTATTCTTTTGGTCAAAGACTTGATCATCCATCATTTGTGATCTTGAAAATAAAACAAACAAATTTGCTGTAAAATAGTTCTAAAAAGAAACTTAAACAAACATAATTCTATAAAAATAAACACTTAAAAACCTATAATTATCGACTTATCACTACTCTTTTACTTCTTATCCCCCCACTTATTAACATCTTATTTTCTACACCTACGACTCTTTATTTATTTTGTTAGGACTCTCCTCTTCGTTCCTTTTAATTTTTTCAAACCACCTCCCACTCCACATCATTATTTCTATTTTCTCAACAACAAAATAATACTCAAGCACAAAAATCATCAACAATAATAATCAAAACTCCACCTATTAAACATCGTAGAATTAATTAAGAATAGAAAATTGGGGTGTTACACAAGCCAGATCTCGCGGTGTTTTCGACGCCTCTAGATTGGGTTGTTGTAGCTGGGATTCCTGTCGCCTTTCCCAGCGGCCTCTTCATCTTTGTTAGTTGAGGTGATTACGGCTGCTCCAAGCTCTCAGCAGGTTCCTGGTGGTAGCTCGTTTGGCTTCGGATAATCCGTAAGGATTTGACTCGTTTGGAAATTGTTTCAAGCCTGTTTTGATATGGCTTCAGATCCGGTTTTCGGATGGTTTTGGCCAGAAATGGCGTGTTCGGTTCTGTCACCCTCATCCTTGTCGATTGTTGGGTTGGTTTCTTTGGTAGTTTTGTGATGCGATTTGGAGGTTGCTACTACTGTTTGCGGTTTATCTCCTTAGGATGTTCCAAGTCGTGTACTGTATTTAAAGTTTCAGATCGTAATTTGGTTGTTCCGTTTGGTGGTGGCTGGTTTGCCACCGCGGTTTGCATCTCAATAGTCCTATCTGGTTCTGATTTGGCTAGAAATGACCATTTAGCTTGCTGTTTTATTGTTGCATGGAGTGGTTGGATCGTGAATATGTTATCGTGTTGGCGGTGATATTCATACGCCGCTCCTCAAGAGACATGATCTGCCATCGATTTTACTCATGATTGTCTCTAGTTTGGTATGCTTGCAGCCTTGTACATGACACTTTGTAGACGTGTCAGATTAGACGTTTTCCACTCCAATGGTTAAGTATCAGCTCAGATTCCCAACCTACCGTCGTCATCATCCTCAAGGTTGTCGTTGTTCTTCAAGGTACCACAAAATACATGTTTCTCTAAGAATGGAACATGAACTGATTCAACAAAGGGTTGTTGGTAAATCGCTAGTTCGAGTAGCACATGATCTAGATGAGTCTGATATGTCATAACACTAGGATGAGAAACATGATTTTGTCATGACTCAACAAGGTGATATGATGCTCATGGAAGATGAGCACCTGACTTACTAGAAGGTCCTAAATGGCCTGATTTTGAGAAGTGGCTAGATGTCATGGGATCTTATAAAGAATCCATGTACACAAACCATATATGGATATTGGTTATATCATCCAAATGAGTTTGACTCATAAGATGAATGTGAGTTTTCTTATAGAAAACTGACATGGATGGTATTATGAATACCTTGAAGATGTGATTGATTGTAGAAGGTTTCATGCAATTCATGATGCATATCATGACGAAACCGTTTCATCATCGTAATGCTTAAATCTAACGATCCCAATTCACATTGTTGTATAATACATGTTCTAGAAGATGGATAACGAGGTTGTATTCCTTAATTGAAATAACCTTATATATGTATTTGATATATGTAGGATTTCATTAATCCAAAGGATATAGAAAGGTAGATGTATTATAAAATTCATTTATGAATTAGAGAAAAACTTCTCGAAGTTGAATTTTTATTTTATTAATGAAGTTTTATGAAAACTTTTATTAATAAAGAAATCTTGTGCACATAAGGAGATTAGTGGGAGCATTGATATTAGTTTGGTGGAGTATGTCGATGACATACTAGTCACCAAATTAATTTATCTACACATGTAACACATGGTTAGAAAATTATTTTCAATATGTACCAAAATTGATTATAGTGTTTGACACTAGAATACCTTCAAGAATATCCTTGAATGTCTTAAAGGACTACAGATTGTTTCTTGAACACGGAAGAAAGAAACATTGTAAGTGAGTTACAATGATGTTGACTTCCATATCAGTATACAGTATATCCAGATCGTAATTTGGAATTAATGTTATGCTAGGATATCAACTATGAAATTTGTAAAAGTACAAGCTTCAGATAGTTGTTGTTTCTATTACAGATGTCAAATATATATGATTTGGAT
>Ga0228710_1008037_pt1 | contig 15307 bp, 12 predicted proteins | sample MedpolnodulmetaG_FD_177995 | JGI IMG/M metagenome (GOLD analysis project Ga0228710, IMG submission 177995) | Root nodule microbial communities from Medicago polymorpha collected in Santa Monica, California, United States - pink nodules | ecosystem: Host-associated > Plants > Roots > Nodule...
TCTTGGCCTGGGACTATGATTATACCACCGTCCTATCTTAAATTTCTCTTAAGTCCGGGTGTAGGACTTATCTCACCACTCACGTTTAAGAAAGGAGGAAGAAGAAGGAAGGAGACATATATACACGTATTTTCATCTTTTATTTTTTTTGATTTTTAAGCAAGTTATAGCACAAAGAATTATATAAAGCCAAGTTAGGCTTAACCCTCTTAGGGGTCCCCAGTGAAGTCGCCATTTCTGTCGCGCCATTTTTTGGAGATCAAGGCTATTTGATTAGCGTTTGACTCACTATTTTATCTCACGACTGAACATTTAATTTTAAGAGGAAAGGGGGAAAAAAGTTCGAAACACCCCTTTGAAAAGATTTTGGGTTCGGGGGTTAGTTACATAAAGGGAAGGTGTTAGCACCCTTTATGTCCGTAGTACTCTACGGGAACCTCTTGGTTTTGTTTAACGTTTTGTGCTACAACTTGCTTATTTTGAAAAAAAGAGTTAAAGTGGTAAAGGAAAAAGGAGACCTACTTATCTACATTTTTTATTGATTTGGAAGGACGAGTGTCCTTTGCCTACGTACCCGTGAGGGATCAAAACCTCGTAGTTCGGGGTAAAAATCGACGTTTGATTTGTTTTGTGTTTTTTATTAGTTTTGAAAAAAGGTTTTAAAATGAAAGAAAAAGCCAAGTGGCAAAATAAATTTGTTTGTGTTTTTTATATTAAAGAAAAATGACTTGAAATATGATTAAGATTGATTGCAATTTTGATTTATGAAAGAATGAAAATAAAAGATCACTTGATTTTTGAATCAAGGTTTGTTGTGAAAATGTTTTTGTGATTTTGTTATTATTTGCATGTTTTTTGTTTTTTGGAATAATAAGACTAAAACTAGAACTATCGGAGCAAGAAGGTAAAAGCGTGGGTATTTCGCGGTGACGTTGGATCACCACAAAAACCGTTAACCTAAACTAGAGGCATAGAAGTAAAGCATACACACACGCACGCACACATGCAGCTACGACTATTACATAAAAAGCCTACGATACATGCTACGGTCTGCGATAAAATAAATTACATAAAGGCCTATCTTTACATTCTAAATTATGTGCAAAAAACGTAAATAAATAAATTACATCAAAGCCTAATTAATTACATTCTAAATCAATGCGAATGAAAGAGATAAAAATAATGAGACGTAAAAATAAATATGTGGATGCTGATAAATAACAACATAAAAGAAAGTAAAATGCAAAGGAAATTTAAAATGCATGAAAATGGCAAGAAATGAGATGCTGGGGGGTGCGGGCAGCAAGTGTGGGGTGTGCAGAAAATGACAAAAAAGAATTGGGCTTTGAACAGCAGCTGGGCCTAAGGCAGCAGGGTTAAGAACCGGTTCGGTTCAAGGAGGCAAAACGGGTCGGTTCAAATGGGTAGTATAAATAGGGTATACCCTAATATTCTTTCATTTTGAGAGCCCCTTTCTCTCTCTTCACTTCCCCATACCTCTCTGTTCTATCTCTCGCCATTTTCCTTCTTCATTTTCCTTTCCTTCTTCTTCTTGATTCAATCCACTCCTTCTCTTTCACTTCTCGTTTTTCTTTTTTCTTGTTACTACTTCTTCTCCTACCTTTCTCTTCCCAAAAATAAAACAAATAAAAAAAAATCTAGATTCAAAACGAAAAGGGTTTTACCTCGTAACGGAGTTCCGGATTGCTTACGGTTTGGTGGTTCTTGTATGATGGCGTTGGGTTGATTCTGGTACTGATTCGAGTTTGAGTTTACGTTGATTGCCGGTGTTGTCGTCATTATTTCATATTTATTGTATTTGGTATGTTTTTAATTTTATAAATATTATCACTATTATTATAATTACTTTTTTATTAATGCCTAAATTATAAAAATAAACTATTTTAATTATTTTTTATATATATTATTATGCATGCAAAAACAGAAACCAATGCACAAATTTTGTCCTTATTATACCCTGCAACTCCAAGTAGAGGGGTATTTAAAATTTTCAAAAAAAAATATGAAAATACACCGCAACTCCAAGTAGAGGGGTATTTAAAATTTTTGAAAAAAAAAGAAAAATACCCCGCAAGTCCAAGTAGAGGGGTATAATAAGGACAAAATTTCGTCACTTTTTAGGGTACCCCGCAACCCCAAGTGGAGGGGTACCAGAAAGTCAGAAAAGTAGGGTATTTCTACAATTTTTTGTAAAAGTAGGGCAGTTTTAGAATTTTTGGCAAAAACTAGGGCAGAAACAAAAAAATTTCGCCAATTAACAAGAGCAGGATAAAGATGCCAATTAGTATGTAAACATTTTGAAGCAAGACGAATTGTGTTGGAACAAAGGGTGTTTCTCAAAATCACCTCTTAAGTTTTGATGATAACAATGTATTAAAAATTATCAATTGGATATGCTAAACATTTGTTCAAGTGTACAAGATCATAATCAAAGTACTATTTATAAAGATTCTGATTGAACAAGTCAAAGAGCAAAGAAATTTTATTTGAAACTTAGAGCGTCTGGAAGAATGCGTCTGAAGAAATGCGTCTGAAGAACTGTGTCTGAAGATACGAGAATAATAGTAATATTGCTGCAGACCTTGTTCTGTTTCAAGTGGAATGGATTTGAAATTAGCTCTTCATAGGACAATTATCAAATCAGGCAAAAGATCAATGGTGAAGAATCAAAGCTTCAAGCAAGACAAGTTGATGTAACGGCTAATTCTCAACGTCTCTCAAATCCTCTATATATAGGGATAAAAGACTTGGAGAATATATACATAGACACATACGAGACTACACAAAAAGCAAAAGGCCATACTCTGTGCAAAACGTCGTAAACAAAACATCAACAATTTAGAGAATTCTTTCAATAGTTCATATCTTAGAATTCTCAAGTGTCTAGAAAAACAGAGTCTGTTTTGTTTAGAATTGTATTGTGAATACCTTTGATTGTATATCAAGTATTCAAAACCTTATTCAATTATTTGTAATTGTTAAGAGAATTTTCTTTCAGTAGTGATTGAGCAAAGGAAGTCTCATTCTTGTGTGATTGAGCATAGAAATCTCTTGGAGTTGTCCTTGAGCATTGAGAAGTCTCTTTCTTGTGTGATTGAGCAACTTGTAATTCGACATTACATTTTAGTGGAACTCTCCTTGGAAGTGCAAGGGGGACAAGACTACTTCCGGTTTGTGGAAGGAACCTGTATAATTGTTTGTGTTCTTTCTTTCTCTGTTCTCTTACTTATTATCCGCTGCACTAAGACACTGAACTACTTCAGACTCTGAACCTGGGAACAATTCTTCAGAACGTAAGGAAGAAAAGTTTTTGAAAACACAATTCAACCCCCTCTTATGGTTTTTCTCACCTTCAAATTGAATTTAGAAGGCAATATCTCATGCTGTCTTAAAATTCAATTTATTATAATAATAGTAATAGTAATCCTAAACTAGTTAACATATACGTACTCATAAAAATTGCATAACACTATTTTGAATCAAGTTCAACAATAAATGAATAAAGGCTCATCGAAATGCAAGATTCTTGGCAATTTAAAGAAACAAATTTCATTCAAAGCTATTCCTAGTCAAAAGAGTGTTTATGTTCCAAACCTTTTGGATGGCATCTCGTTTTGGATCATTAGCTTTTTAAGTAGTATATTCCTTTCAAAAGGTAATAGCATCACACTACTGTTAGTTAAAATTAATCTTCTGTGAAACTAGATATCACATAACACGTATTCAAATAGAGATAAGAAAATGATTGGTTTCGGAGACTTCTGAACCATATCAAAATTAGATAGTTCAAATTAATTTATCAAAATAAGGATTCTATAATATTTCTATGCAGCATCTCTCCCGAATTGTAAATTCACTCGAACGAAAATATAACAAAATCAATTTAACTATACAATCAAACACGTTTTAATCATTCAAATATAACTATGAATCGATTGCGAATTTAGCACATAAAAATAATGAATTCAAAGACAAGAACATACACAAAATCACATCAGCAAGTTAGAGCACGAATTTAACATAGTAAAATATCATAAAAACAATGAAAAATAAAAGCCCTTCACTACTCATATGTTCATACAACCCTTATGGTAAATATAGACTCCCCCCATACTTCTAGTTTGCCGAATTGATGATTTCCTACGGTTGAATCTCTCTCTAGGTTCTTCTCGCTATGCCTCCTTACCTCTTCTCTCTACAACCCTAGTTTTTCTTTTGCCGCTTTGTTTCTCTCTTTCTCCGTAACCCTTCTTCTCTAATTCTTTTCTCTATTTATAAGCTCTAATTGAGTTTGTTACCAATGTTTTTAGATTACCATATGTCCTTGTTACTAATCTTTTCAAATTACAATCTGCACCTCTCGAATTTGTTACTATTATTTCTGTAACTACACCGTCTTACTATTCACACTCCCCTCTAGTTAAATCGTTAAAGCACTGCTCATTCTCTCTAAAAAAACTCTACTTTCTTTCAAAATATTATTTTCTCTCACTCTTTAATCGACTAACCAACCCACCTACTTTCTCCTTACCTATTCTTCCAAAAAATACGAATATTTAAATTAATACTACCTAACAACCAATACTAATAATAACATTAATACTAATATTATCTAATAATAATATTAATAAAGTAATATTAAAAATTGGGGTGTTACATATAAACTTCCGGATTATGTAATCCAAACGGCATCAACACAGAGGCAGAAACCATCTGTTTTGGTCGAGCATCTGTTTTAGAGCAACGACACTAAACGACACTAAATTGTTTATGATTTCGACCAGTTTTCCAAACAGAAAAATCAATTTATAAAATTAATTAAACAACAACACCATTATCCAAACATTGAACATTAATCAATATGTTACATAACATAATTATCCAAATGTTACATAACATAATTATCCAAAATATTTAAACATTAACATTAAATAAAATACAATCAACCCTTTATAACTACACCCGTACCACCGCCGCCACCCCTACCACCACTTCCGGCACCCCTGCCACCCTCAGTAGCTCCCCGACGACGGTAAACCTTCCCATCATGCACCTCTTTCAATATCTCCTTCAAATGTTGTCATTCCTCAGACCCTCGTGGCACCAAACCACTAGACATCACAACATACACATGATTTTTGATGCGGCTCATCCTTCCGCTAAGCTGTAAGTACCCATGCTCTCCATCCTCCTGAGCAGCACGCACATCAATGACCTCACGATTTGGTGGCCTCAGCACCGGTACCAGCATGTCAGGAAGAATCATGCGTGGATGAGACTGGTTATAAAACCATTCGATATATCCATCTACTGCCTCCACACCATGAAATGCATGATGCCCCAACTGCTCAGATGTCAGCGCATGATCGAGAGCATGTTGAAAGCGGTTTGTGATCTCTGCCAAATTAATCACAGGAGGTGCACTCTCATCGTGATGTCTCGGGATGGTCTGAACCCTCTCAAACTGACGAAGCACCCGCTCCGACATATATCTCACCTCGTACAAAAAGCATCGTGCGTGGATCCCGATTCTTCTGATATCTTGCCTAGACATCCTTGCTTCCCATACCTCGGAAGTGCTGATACACCCAAGCCTGCAACAATGACAACCACATATAAATATACAAACCATAAACACTTACATTGAAAAAAAACAAAACATATTTTTTAATTTATACCTGTAACAAAGTCAGGTATCCTGACACCTGACCACACTTCCAATGTGAAACATTGTTAAACTCCCTATACAAGTGAGCTAGTGTTGCAACTCCCCATGAATAATCAGCAACAACATCAAGGTCTCTAAAGTACCTCAGGTATACAACATCCACAGCAGTTTGGCTCTTGTCAGTGAAGAGCGTGATTCCTACCAAGTATAGAAAATATATGCGGACAAACCAGAATCAAGCCTGGATCAGGCCCCAAGTGCGTCACCATAGAGTCCACCGCGTCGTCCCGTGTGATGAACTAGTGGGACAGAAGCATGCCCTCAATGGGGAGATGCAGCAAACATGACATATCATCAAGTGTCATGACATCTCCCCAAACGGAAGGTGCAAACTCGAAGTTTCCCCGTGCCACCTCTCCACAAAAGCACAAATCAGACTGTGGTCAATCAGGCTGTAGCTGGTATCTTGAAGCCAAGAAAAACCGGTGTGTTGCAATCTGTCACGCCACCACCGTGCAACCATGATATGGGTGGTATCTTTATCATGCATCATATCTATCTTCTTTCCGTTGTTGATGCATTTTAAATTGTCACGCCACTACAAATAATAAAAAACAATACCTAAACATCAGTTTACACTCATGGCTTCACAAACAGGGCAGTTCAACAATTTAGCAATACATAAACATCAGTTTCACAAATATCAACAACTATTTACAATCATGGCTCCACAAAACAGTTAGTTTAACAATACATAAACATCATTTTCACAAAGATTAACATATTAATGATGTTTAACATTAATAAATACCTCGCCCTCAGACGCCTTCCTGACCACGTACACATGATACCTCCACAACAGGGTAGTGTCGTGTGGGCCACCGGGATAGTCATCAAGAGGCTCAGGGTCTGGCACCACGGGATGCTTCCTCCTCCACCTTCGATGTGGCTCCACGTCTTCCATATCCCCCTCCATTGCCTCAAGCTCCTCCTCCTCCATTTGCTGCACGTCCATCTCAACATACTCTTGTTCATGCTCTGGCTAAGGCTCGACATCAGCACAACTTCCCCTGGCACCCCGACACCTCAGAACAACACCATTCTCCTCCATCTGTTAGAGACACTCTCTCCTACGGGAAGCATGCCCTGCCACCCTTACGCCCTGAGTAGAGGAGGAACCTTCTGTAACATGCACAAAATGAAATCAGTACAAACACAGTACAAAACAGAAGATCAAAAACCATTCTGGATGTTTCCGGATTTTATTTTCCGGATTGTAACAATGTTGTCCGGAAAATGAAATCCGGATTGCTTTAGTGCAGAAGAAAAAAACGGTACAATTAACTTGCATGCATAGAGAAATCGAACTAACCTTCCATTAGATTTTTATCAAGGGTTGAAATGCGGTTCTCTTGAGCAAGAAAATACCAATTCTGGTTGGATTTTTGTTGTCGGGAATTTGAGATAAGAGGGAGAGAGAGAAAGTAAAAAGTGAAACTGTAAAATTGAGGGTGAGTTTCCTTTTATACTTCGAAGTTGTCCAGAATATGTAATCCGGACATGATTTTAAATTTCCGAATTTTGTATTTCAAAGGGCTATTTTATAATTTTTGCAGGGCGCGTGAAAAAAGTATAGGGTGGAAAAAGTAATAGTCAAATTGTTTTCAGTAGTTTACCTTAAAGTCATGATAAGTAGATATTTCAATCATAATAAATTGAATATGCATGGTGGACTTGCTGTATCCTTCAAAAGAAACAGTGGACTTGTTTGTTGTATACATTTTTGAATTATGCTTTTTACCCAACATATTTTGCTCATTCCCAATTGAAAAGACCAAAATGCCTCTGCGTGAGTTAACTCTCGCAGCATGAGTTAACTCACGCTAGTGTATATCTCTATGTAATTCTCTATGTGAGTTAACGCACGCATCGTGAGTTAAGTCACGCTGATTTAACACTAACATGAGTTAACATGTATAGGGGTATTTTGGTCAGTTCAATTGGAAATGAGCAAAAACTTTTGGGTAAAGAGCATAATTCTTCATTTTTTCCGTCCAAACAAATTAAAGGAGACATTATGAGTTGGAAGAAAACTGTGACACAATTTTGGATGAGGTTTTTAGTACACTAATGTGTACGTGTACGAACCGCAAATCATGACGTGATCTAGGAAAATCGCGGTACAATTTTTGTTTGGGTCTCAACATTTTAAAAGTGTTTCATTCATCATTTTTTTGGCAATCTCATGAAACCAAATGAGAAAACTTTGAGGTCAAATACCATTTTCAGTACTTTAAGTTACATTATTATAATAATTAACAAGTTAGTCCTTTAAGTTTTTTTGTTACAAATTGGTGCTTTTAAGTCATAAAATATTTGCATCATTATCCTAATTTCATCAAACTTAATCAAAAAGTGTTTTTGTGGATGTTTAATGTTAAGTTGGTTTGTCCAAATTCATTGCTCTCAAAACTAGAGCTCATAAATGTGTTATTCGGTCTTGATTCAAAACAAAAATGACTGATTATTTGATTTATAATATTGTTGATCAAATATTTATATGTAAAATTAGGCTTGAAATTCAAAAACAAGAAGAAGAAAATGTCTATAAGTAATCATGTTTGATGTCATAAGCATTTTTGAACCTACCATCTTAATTTTAAATGGTCTATAAGGACTTTTTAACGAAGTTGGCTGAAAAGATGGATGACAGTGTAAATATTCTATGACTTAAAAGACCATTTGTAACAAAAAATAACTTAAAGGATCAATTGGTAGAAAAAAATTTCTTAACAAACTGCAGTGTTTATATTCTATGACCTAAATTTCTTAACAAATTTCTTAAAAAATTTCTTAAAAATAACTTAAAAGATGACGGTGTAAATATTTTATGAATTAAATTTGTTGGACCGAATTAAATGGACATATCTTAATGAAAGTTGTAGTGTTTATTCTATAGAATTCACAACAAATTTCATTTTAAATCCTCTACGATGCTAGTTGTAGTGTTTGGATAAACAATATAAGTGCATGCGCTGACATTACATGTGCTGACTTGTAATAATCTTTCGACTTCAAATTTAATTTAATATAGTAGTGTTTGGTACAATCTTTAAAACTAGTTTTATATTAATACAAATAGATAACCAAAAAATACAATTAGGAGACTCAAATTTAAAATATGATAATTATATATATAAAAAATCAAAATATGATAAAAGGAACAAAAAGCTAGTAAATAAACTTCATGTTAATTTCAAACTCTAATTCTTTTTTTTTCTTAAAACCCCTATAAGATTACTATTATAGCATTTTGTTGTAACTTAAGCAGAGTCTTCTTGCATGGGAGGAATAGGAAGGTGTCCTTTCTCTTGTAGACTCCTAACAGTGTCATATAAACATTGCTTCACAGGTGTGAATGCCAATCCCAAGTCTTTCAGCTTTTGATTTGAGAATTTATAAGGTTTCACTCTTGGATTCTTTTCATCTGAACATCTGCAAAGAAAAAAAAATTATGTTTAGCAAAATTTTTGAAAGTGAAAGACATTTTCTTTTCTCAAACCCAAAGTATTTGTTAAAGTGTGGCTCATATATGCAAGATACTGAATCGTAGTAGTACTATATATATTGCTAGTAATATTGAAACCCTAATTCATCACAGCAATAGAAACGGAATTATAGATGCTTTATAGTCGCAGAGATAGATACAATTGGTCGAACCGCGTTAACAAATATCGTGTGTTCATCGTCTTTTACTTTTGTTCTCTTATTTAATCTTTTGTTACTGGTTGTTATTCTGAATGTATTTTATTTAAAGAAACATGCACTTAAGGGACCATCAAATTATTTATATGTTCTTGGCTAGTAGGTTTCCCAATATATATGATATGTTCTTCTAAACAAGTTTTCAAAGCAAGCCACTTTACTTTACCCAATCAATAAATTTTTCATAATAATAGTATATTAGAACTTTTAATTGGACGGTTAAGCACTCCCTTATATTAATTAACTAAATATTTAGGTAAAGTGTGTGTGACAATACAATGGTTGGTAATGACTACCCCTAAAAGAAAGTGGCTGGTAATGACTTATACAACTTGTACCACTCGTTTTTACCTGTAAAATCATTGACTTAAGTTGAGAAGCTTGAATTCAAATTGACTTAATTATAAATTCTAAGGAGTAGGAAATATTACATTAAGTCAAAGTTGGTATACCTAGAGGCCCACCTTTCTGCATCAATTGGCGTTTCACATTGAAAATACCTTTTTTTAGGGAACACATTGAAAATACTTGACTTGTTCATTTTAAACAGGGAACTAGTTTCCCCTCCCCACCCCAAGATTAAGTTATGATGTACACATTGAATAAGGGCCAAACAATTTAATTTAAGATATTTCATCTCAACATTTTGGGTTAAACAAAAAACAAGATTTCAATTTAGTTATATATAACAATATGACAAATACTTATTTTTCACTCTCAATCTACTTGATTTCCTATATAATAGTCTATTGATATTTTCTTTATTAAGAGGATTTATATTTATTTTGAAATATAACAAAAATGTTAGTCCGACTGAAACTACACTCTGATCTTGCAAGTAAAATCTCGAGTTCAAATTTTATATTATAAAAAAACTTAGTTGAGAGGAGAGACTCGATCCGACAGGTACCCCAACACAATATCTACGAGTTTACTAATCTAGATAAGTCATAAGCATATATTTCACAACAATAACATAATTAACCAAAAAAAGACAATTTGACTATATCAAACACTTACTTTGTAGGAAGTGGGTACTCAGGAAAATACTTGGCCAAAATTTCAACAACCTCACCACGATGCAAAGCAGTTTCAGAACATATGTATCTACCAGAAGCAGAATTTGTCTCATAAACAAGAAGATGTGCTAATGCCACATCCTTAACATGAACATAAGATTGTGTTGCATTCACATAAGTTTTTGCAGCACCATTAAGGTACTTGAGTATGTGAATTGTACTAGCATTAATTGTTGGTTGTAGCAATGGTCCAAGAACCACAACTGGGTTCACAACAACCAAGTCCACTTGATTTTCTTTTGCTATATCCCATGCTGATTGTTCAGCCACTGTCTTCCCATAACAATACCAGTTCTGCACAAAAAAATAATTAAAATTATTAATCACCTAATTAATTAATATTAATATTCTCATTAAGTTATTGAAACTCACATTTTAGTCACACTATTATTTTTCTAAAGTATCATTATTGTAAATACTATTAAAGTAGTGAATTAATCAAACCTTGGTGTTCTTGCAATGCTCTAAATCACTCCAATATGATTCATCAACGACAACATCCCTACTCGTATTTGGGTCCATATAGACCGTTCCAATCGATGAAGTGAACACAACACGTCGCACTTTTGCTTCCGCGGATGCTATAATCACATTCTTTGTTCCATTCACTGCTGGCTCCAACATCTCATCCTATTATATGTTCCATAAAATGATTAATTCACCTTATAAGTTACTCTTAATGTCACATTTTCTATGTGAAATTAAATTTACAAATGGAAAACAAAGAAAATTCTTTACAGGGTTGTCAGTGACAGGAGAGGCTGTGTGGAACACACCATGGCAACCATGGACAACAGATTGGATAGATTGAAGATCAAGAAGATCAACCTTATGCAAAGTTAGCCTCTCTCTTGCTCCTTCCAACTCTTTCAAGTGACTATTCTTTGGATCCTCTAAATATATACAAATAAAACAAAAATTCAAACATCAATACTCAAGTTAGAAATAACATAAATTTTAACTAAACATGAAATTAATAAAGCTACCAATTTATTTATTTAACTTAACATGCAAGAAATACATATTATGTCATGTTATGTAACCACATAAACATAGCAATAATTTTATTTTCTTATACTTAATTTTAGAGTAATGCTACTCTTAAAATAAAAATAATAATGATAACTTGCATACCCGGGTTTCGGACGGTTCCTCTAACGGTGTAACCTCTTTCCAAGAGAAGTTTGACAAGCCAAGAAGCTATAAACCCGCCAGCACCGGTGACACACACGGTTTGGTCACCACCGGAGACTGCTGAAGTGTTATCATACGCAGGCATGTTTTTGTGTTTAAGCAAAAAATTAAATTAGGTAAGAAAAAAGAAATGATGGATAAGAATTTAGGAGTAGAAAAGAAAGACCAATGGAGATAACAAAGAATAATGTGATAACTCAAATATGGAAGATAGATGCTTCTTGTTGGAAGTGACACACTAAGCAATATGGACAATGGATTCCTTTTATAGATTGAGAAAACGTATTCACCTAATGTCCACCAAGTCTTTGTTTTTTTAATATAATCGTTTTTACTCGTTTTGTGGTCATCGAAGAAGTAATCATTTTTCTATGTTGTAGTAAACAAACACATATTGCAGAAGGTTCCTTAGGTAACTTGAATATAATTCTTTATAGGAAGCATTTTTGTACACATGTGAAAAATATGAAATAGTTTAAAACGTGTAAACATGGAGCTTCTACGGTGCAGTCAGAAAACTGACTTTTTTGAAAAAGTTAATTTTGATTTTAATGTTTGATTCATTTTTAAATTGTTGATTACTGATTAATGATCAATAGTAATTCATCTAGTAATGCTTGCAATATCTTGGACTTACATGTACTATTTTATCGTTGTCATCTTTAACATGCAAACAGATTTGATGATATTATGTGATAGTATTAAGTGTTACACTTTGTGGGGTGTTACACTTAAAACAAGGTAGGATAAAATGAGATTAAGTGTAGTCTTGTTAATCTGATGAATTGATGATACTATGAGGACTGAACTTTTGATGTCACTGTACAAACAATGGGGTGTTACTCACTACACTTTTGATGTTATAGTGTTAACTTCATCAGAAAAGTCATTTTCACGACTTCACCATAGAATTTTCCATCTAAACATCTTCCTATTTCTGCTTGGTGAATAACATCGTCCTATTTTAAATTTTTTATGATGCTTAGTCCTATATTTAATTGTCCAACAACTTATGCTATAAAAACAATTGTATAACTATAGATGCATAAGGTGGTACATCATGATGATGTAAGAAATGCGAGTTGTTCAATCATAAATCAATGATCGAGATTACTTTGTTGTGTGGAATTATGTTTGAAATATGAACCATCCAATCTTAAATCAACGGCTGAGATCTACTACATCATCAAACTATGTGATATTTCTAGAGCATGTATGGAATCCGGATCCGATTTGGACCAAATAAGTGGATATGAGTTCGATCTCTAACTATTTGAGAAAATTCGATTGAGAGATGATAAGCCACCTCAGGGACGGAGCTTAAAGGGGGACTACTAAAAGTAACTTTATTCCGGTGCAACTTTATTGATTTACTTATTGTACAACTTTATTGATTCGTCTATGGTGAATGACAATATGTTTGATAAATAAATAAATAATGAAACTTATTTTGATAAAATAAAATAAAATTAATGCAACTGGAAATTTGAAATGAGTTTATAAAAATGGATAAAGAAAAATCACATTAAGGATGAGGTATATGGCTAAAATAAAAATGAGGGAGGTACATATATAGTGCATGTTTGGATTGACTTATTTATAAATTTATGTGAACATTCTACTACCCCGTCCCTAATTATAAGACCCTTTTGAGAAAAAAATTTGTCCCTTTTTATAAGTCTCATTTGCTATTTCCAACTACATTAATTATTTCTTTACATACATGCCCCTATTTATTATACATCTTTTTCTTCAATCAGCAATAAATAACATATTGAAAACATAAATCAATTCTCTCTCTTAAGGATAAAATTGTAAAAACAATAGTGATTACAAACAACTTTAATACAAATATCCACTTTCTTAATTCCCGTGATTTTAGCAAAATGATCTTATATATAGGGATGGAGGTAGTATTAAAATAAACTTTTGTAAAAGTATTTGGGTACATCAATTAAAAGAGCTTATCACAATTTCATTAATTAGTTGCTTATTTTAATATGCTCACATTTTAAGCTTATAGCTGAGCTTAACATTTTTGCTCAAAAAAAAAAAAAAAATTAAAAATGTTTATCCAAACAGAACCATAGTACATGTGTATGTACAATAAAAACGATCAAACACAAATTTTTTTGGTAATTTATCTGAATATCTAATAAAAATTAGTTAGATGAGTAATTTTATTTTAAGCCAAACTAACCCACTGAAATTAGTACTAAAAAGAATCATACAAGATACCTTAAAAAGAACACACTTTAAGGTCAAAAACCAATATCATCATACAAACTCAAGTGACTTAGTTTGATGAGTGATATTGCAAATGAATTACAAATTAGTATGCAAATATGTGGCCAGTTTTTATTGAATGTGGGATAAATTATCCAAAGAATTTCAAAATTAACTTATGCTTTACCTAAATTAAGTCAAATTGAAATATGCTTTTCTTTGCTGTATATATGTTTGACAATACATAGTATAACTCCCATTGTATTTTATCTTATTTTATTATCTGACTTTTCTTTGAATGACTCTCATACATGCATTTTAGATCCCATACATGCATATGTACGTGTTCTTGCGAAACCAATATTATATTTTACTGTCCAATATTAAGCCAAATGTGCTTTGTTCATATGTATACAGATCTATATCCACTAAAAAAAATTATACTATCTATATACTATGTTATTTTGACTTTCGTTAAGCAAGTTTTTATTGATACAAGCAAAAAGAATAATGTTTGGCACATTATTCTTTTTTAGGGGAATAATGTTTGGTGCATGTTGCGGTACATTGTCTTGTGGTGTATCATTAACGAGAGTTAAATTTATTTTTTTTCATAGTTAATAATCAGTACTACTTTATTAGTAAATAATGATTCATCTTTCCTCAATTAAAAAAAAAAGAAAAAGAGAGAGGCCAAGAAATATACTTGCTTTTAAACAACGAGAGCCAGCTCCCTCTAACTTGAAGAGAGAAGAAAGTCAACATTGAAGAGGTCATTTGGTTGAGGAAAATAACAGAAAATTCTTTAGTACACAATTTTTTGTTGGTTGGGTATAAGTAACAGGTAGGCAAAATTAATTTTAATTTAAAATTTATTTTTGAAAGAAATAAATTATGAAGATGTTCATATTTTTAAATTTAAAATTTATTCTAAAATAAATAAAAAAAGTGGTATGATATTAAATAATTAGATGATGTGTATGTACTTAACAAAAACTTCAAATTATGAAAATGTTCACCAAATAATAAACCACATGTTCGGACATTGTAGTCTTGTTAATAATATATCACTTGGTGTTGTGGTAATTCCTATGTGAATTGTGCAGAACTGAGCTATCTTCTAACGTAGGACTTCTGTCATCTTGGAAAAATGGATCAAATTAAGGTAGGGAGTGGTTGTGAGAAGGGTAATTTGTCTACCTTATCACTCTACTATGTTAGTTTCTATAAGGTACTTCAACCCTTATCTCTATTCAAAGTTATATTTTTTTTTTTATAGGGTACTTCAACCCTTATCTCTATTCAAAGTTATGGTTTTTTTTTTTTTTTTTAAAAAAAATATTTATATTTTTTC
>Ga0228710_1008039_pt1 | contig 15306 bp, 9 predicted proteins | sample MedpolnodulmetaG_FD_177995 | JGI IMG/M metagenome (GOLD analysis project Ga0228710, IMG submission 177995) | Root nodule microbial communities from Medicago polymorpha collected in Santa Monica, California, United States - pink nodules | ecosystem: Host-associated > Plants > Roots > Nodule...
TTTTTTTGAGCAATACTAATAAGCAATTTTTTTTGTCTTTTATTCGAAAAAGGTTGTGAATGAAACACTAAGGTTGGGAAATGTTGTGAGGTTCCTTCACAGGAAGGCTATTAAAGGTGTTCGTTACAAAGGTAAGTATTTGAGGACAATATAACTATTTGTTTATAAGGTAAGTTTTTCCGTGGAGCACCTTGATATGTGGTCTACCTTAGATAGTACTTCAAAATTGCTCAAAATAACGACCGATGCTACTATGCATTAGTAGAAATTCACGGTCCTCTTCGTTAACATGAATGAAAGGTGGCCTAATCAGTGTTGATTTCACAAAACAAAAGAAACTAGTTTTGAGTTAAATTGTGAGGCACTTGTATTTTTTACTTTTTTTTTGTCAAATTAACACGGATCATATCACTTTCTTATACCTTACGATAAAAAGTGTTGTGAACTTCTATTTTAAAAAACCGACATCATTTATATTTAGATTTTCAATTATTAATCTACGATAGACCATCTATCACAATGGTTCGCCATATAACTTTCCTATTTATAATTATATGATATTTTTTGTTGGAAGGTATTTATAAACTATTCTATAATGGAAAGAGGAAAAAGAAAGAGTAAAGGTTTGTTTAGGTATTATAGTAAAAGGGGAATTGGAAGGTGTTTTTGATTATTGAAAATTTATGTTTGTGTTTGAAAGGTTATGACATTCCATGTGGATGGAAAGTCCTTCCGGTGATTTCAGCAGTACATTTGGATCCTTCAAATTTTGACCAACCTCAACACTTCAATCCTTGGAGATGGCAGGTCACTTCTACTTATAACCATTCTTGCACTTTTCTTTTTAATTAAAGCCAATGTTTAAAGAATTTGTTCTAGACAAAAAGGAAAAATATTAATTAGAACCTAATTAAAGAATTAAATTGGTGTTTGAGTAGGTGTAGCCTGTTTAGTAAACAAAAATTAGTTGAGTTGTGGGGTTGAAGTTTTACCAAAAGCTCCAAGTGTATTACTAGTTACTTGTACTTGTATAGGTTAGGAAAAAAAGAGTGTATTTATAACTATTAACCAGAAGAGCAATGATATTGGAACACAAATACACAAATCAGATGGACACCGTATAATATTTGTTTCTCAAACATCAAATTGTATACATGAAAAACGAGATTGAGCTAAAAAAATATTAAATAACACAAAACATAACTCAATCAGGATAACATGACGCGAGTCTTTTCTAATTAACTTAATCAAAATCCTGATTTCGAATCCAGATTGACATGTAACGTTAAAGAAAAATGCTTTATGGTGTGACAGTATACATGCACGAGATTCGACGAAACAATTACCACCCTAGGATCTTTATCTATGCATTAACTAATTGGATTCTCTCTTTCCGTTCATGGGGCATCGGTCTCATGCTATATAGCACTCATGAACGTTAAAACTCTAAAAAAAATAAAATTACTCAAATAGAATATATCATTATGATTTCACTTAAAAAAAAATATCATGTTACCATTTATTCATTGTCATAATAATATAGTACATGAGTACCTTGTTTATAAACAAACCTGTGGGTCTTGGTAAGTTGGGTGCTTGAGAATTAGACCTCTGCCTGTGGTAGACACGCCGTACTGCTTTGACAAAGCTGAAAAGAAATGGTTGATCTTCTCCATCATTATTTTCTTGACTTAGTCAGATTTCATAAAGTAGTATACTTTTTTTTTGTTACAATCATGAACATGCACTGCATTATATACTCATATATGTACGTTCCACTTTCCACTACGAAAATAATTTATTAATTGAAAAGCTCTTCATAAAGAGTGACTGCTCCTGTAGAGATAGAAGGGTGTATTCTTTATAACTCTTGAGTGAGAGTATTGTAAAATATTCAGCAACAAAAACTACATATAAATGGAAATGTGTTACAAATTTTCGTGACCTTAGTAGTGATATTGTTTATATTTGTTGACAAGCTTGTGTAAATATACACAATTATGAGGTGCAAATTATCACTTAAATATGTTTGTTTTTTTATTCATTATGTATATTATCTTCATCAAAGATCCCTGATTGGATTGGTAGTAAAGCCATTCACGTGTGCAATTTTACTGAAACAATTTCTTATTTGCAATCATATATCCAAAATCTCATTATGACAAACTTGAAGTTTTTATTTTGTTGACATGAATGACCTGTTTGGATATTCCTTTTCTCAAGCTTTCCCTCTAGTCAATCAAAATATTATTTTGGCATAAAGTTTAGATTAAATACATCATCTTTTTATCATTTGATACTTACAGTATATATGAGACTTGAGACTGAAGAAGTATTTGTTTAGAAAACATCCCTAGTACGCTTACTAGATCGAATTATATTATAGATTATAAGTCAAATCTTATTAGAGATTAATCTTCTTCAAAGAACTTGTGGGACACATAAGGTGGGTTCTCACCTCCCAACGAGTTTTATTCTATACACATAAGTAAGATATTAAACCCCAAATCATATGCTTAAGAGGCTTAAGTCTCTTACCACTTGGATCAATCTATTGTTGGTGATTATAATTTATAACTTTATAAGTTAAATCTACGATGCGTAAACAAGATAAATATTTCACCATGCACAAGGTTAATTCACATTTGATCAATAAATTCTACATTTCAATTAAATAAAATCTGATAAAATTTATTAATCCTAAGATAGAAAATTGATTTGCTGTTAAAAAAACAAAGTTCGAAAATTGATTTATGTATGGTACAAGAGTAATTTTATTGTGCATATTATATAAATCTTATATATCCATTTTTTTTAAAGGACTTATATATCTATTTATAAAGTCTACATATATTATCGAGAAAAAATATACTCCTCTCCGGTCCTATATATAAGAAACAATTCTTTTTTTTAGATATATTTAATAATTAATATATCTGATTTTCATCGTAAATAAGATACATTAATTATTCAACGTACATAATAAAAGAATCTTTTCTTATATACAGGATCGGGGGAGGGAGTATAAAAAACTTAGGGGTGAAGTGTCCTAATCAACCTAGAGGGATATTGGAAAGAGTGGGTCCTGCTTGATGCGATGATGATGCAAATGACCCATTTTTGTGCACGTGTGGGCAGGGCCCTGTGATTCCAGTACAAATAAATGTCTGTCTAAATGTGGGCCTCTTACTTGCACGTGCATTTGTGCTTGTCATTTTCCTTTTCTCAGGTTTATTTAATTAATAATTTTATAAAAAGTAATATGAAAAGCTTTTGGAATTATATTATAAAATACACAGATGGAAAAGTGAACCTAAATATTAAGCAAAATTTATTGATAGATAAATGTTCTAAATCAGGATCTTGATATTATAGGGTGTACTTTTTTTGGTATCATATACATTATATAAGATGTACTTTTTATGTATCATATACTATATTTTAGGATGTACTTTATTCGATTATCATTCTCTATTCAAGAGTTAATTATTAAAATTATTGTCAGTGTAGATTCTTAGTTAATTTTTTTTATCTAGGTAGATAAATATTTAAAAGTTGAATCTTGTAACCAAAAAGAATAAAAGAGTTGAATCTAAGGATTTTACTTAGTAAATTCATTTAAGATAATGAAATAAATTATAATTTGTATAAAAAAAAAATTAAATATTTCAAATATATAAGGACATCAACTTTATTATGATATTGATTATTATTTACTGTTCAATTTTTCAAATATAAACTTTTTCAAGTCGATTGGTTTCACAGAAATTATCAACCTAACCAATTAAAACAAGATTGTAGTTTAGTTTACATGAGTTTAATATTTGACTCCAGCCTCTTCAGAACAAGAGAATTTCTTGTAATTCAAGGTCATCCCATACTAAGGTATTGTTTTTCCTGGACACAAAGTGGAAGAAGTATCAAAGTGGAGAAAAGTTGCAACCCATACTAATGGCTTCTTTCTAGCCCAAAATATACCATTGCTCCTAATTGAGCCTATTATTGCTATCCAATTTATAAGGCTATTATTTTTTTTCCATTTTATGATTTCTCACGCGTCATATTCGAATTTTAAAATTTATGCCGTTCGAATATTCTATAATCTGAACTGTCGTATATGGCGCGCGTGAAACTCATAGGGTTGTAAAAGAAACAATCAATTTATAATGCTATCAACCTCAAAATGAAATTATTTGACTCCTTCTTTTTCCATCTTATTGATTTCTCGTGCACCTTATTTTGTTCGAATTATATAATCTGAACCGCATAAGCACCCTATAAAAACCTCCAAAACACATTGAAACATTTCAGAATTTAGACTCTAAACAGCGCGCGAGAAACTCATAGGATGAGAAAAGTAACGGTAGCACCCCAATATTTTTGAATAACACTCTATTTCCTTTTGATATTTGGATTGATATTGATGTTGTAAGTGCAGGGCAGTAGTAAAAGTGGAAATTGCACAAACATGAGCAGTAACAACTTCATGCCATTTGGAGGAGGACCAAGGCTATGTGCAGGATTAGAATTAGCCAAACTTGAAATGGCTGTTTTCATCCACCATATCATCCTCAACTACAATTGGGACATGGTCGATGTTGATCAACCTATTGTATACCCTTTTGTTGATTTTCCCAAAGGTCTACCAATTAGAGTCCAAAGCCAAGCCACTCTTTAATATCAACAAAACCCATTTGAACCCCTCTTAGTACCATAAATAATGAGTCCTTATAGTAGTAATTTTTTTTATTTACATATTGAAGTAGATTTATTTATGTGAACAATTCTATGCTACTTTGATTTTATCTTCCTATGCCATCCTTTAGTTTTATGGCAGCATAACATGTACTTTTCAACGCTCCCTGCAATTTACCTTTTGTAGATAATCCAATAATCTTTAGTGCATTATCTATTAAATTTTATATCCTTCATAATTTTCAAGAAATGGTAATTTTGGATTTTATTTTATTTTTACACCAGCGCAATGGTTCATTTTAGGAGAAAAACATAACCGAACCTAAGTTGGTATGAAGGTTCAGGGCGTAAGTCATGGTGGTTCTAAACTAAACCGAAACTACCTTGAAAGAAAATCACATAATACTTTTTCGAAGTGAGTTGATTATTTACAATTTCAGTATTGATAAATGGCAGTCCGCCAAAAGAATTTGGGATGGGTCGTGACTTAAGACAAGGGATCCTTTGTCGTCATTTCTTTTTCTAATAGTTGTTGTTGGAACATTGGTGTGAAGTTGGAATTGAAAGATTACACACCAACTAATAAGATTTTGAACCAGTGTGAAGTGAATTGAAAAAATAGAAGCGAATGTCACACATAAAATAGAACACACATTAGTAATGTTTAAATTTGTCAAAAAAATAATAATAGTAATGTTTAAGTTTCACTATTTAATTTTTAAATACTTGATAATGACAATGATAAAAATAATAGTAATTATTATTTTTATTCATTGATATCACTTTCCATGAATTGACCTTATGTTGATTGTAATAAGAATAAGAATTCAACTTAGTTTCCTATCTTTTCTTCAATCATAACCAATGAGTTTGTTTTCTCCATTTTTGTGGGTTTGTTTCTTTTTGATTTTATCCACAAGATTTGTTGAATTGATTAGTGGCTAAATTTCCTTTTTGATCTTATCCATTAGAGTAATTGTTGTCGCAATTTTAGCTAAATCAATTACAAAATCTTTATCTATACTATATAGGGTTAATAGTGCTTTTCACCCCTATAATATATGTCATTTCCGATTTTCGTCCCTATAAAATTTTCGGTTTGATTTGCATCCTCGTAAAATTCTTTTTTCCACAATACACCCCTCCCCCATCCAACTCAGAAAATTCGCTTACGTGGCGCTGATTTGACATTTTTTTTACTTGGCCACGTAACATTTCCACATCAGATTATTTTAAAATTAATTTTTTAAAAAAAATTCATAAAAATATTCATATTTTTTTTACAAAAATTTTAAAAATCGAAAAAAATAAAAAAAACTAAAAAATTCAAGAAAACATTAAATTTTTGCCGAAATTTAAAAAAATAGTAAGATTTTTTCCAAAAATTTAGAAATCGAAAAAAATTAAGGTTATTTTAAAAAATTCTGGAATTTAAATTTAAATTTAAAAATACAAAAAAAATCAATTTTTCAAAATTAAAAAAAGGTCAGATTTTTTTAAAATAAATCAGAAAAAAAATTTAATTTTCAAAAATCTGGATACAAATTTAGGAAAAATTCAGATTTTTTATTCGAAAATTTTATTAAACTTCCTGAATTTTTTTTCTAATTTTTACAATTTTTTTATTATAGCCCCAAAATGAATTTTTTTTAGAATCATTAGCCAAAATCGTAAAATCTTCATAATTTTGTAAAAAAATTGATTTTTTTTTCAATATTTTAATTTTGAAAAAGATTTTATAAAAATTCTGGAATAAAATTTTCGGAAAAAAATCTGAATTTTATCTAAATTTTTAAAAATTCAAATTTTTCCAGAATTTTTTTTTGTAGAAAATATTTTTAACATTTTTTTTCGAAAATTTGCCTTTTTTGTATTTTAAAAATTAAATTCCAGAATTTTCTAAAATCACTTTATTTTCTAATTTTTGAAAAAAAAATCTTATAGTTATTTTCATATTTTTTGAAAAAAAAATTCTAGATATTTTTTTAAAAAATTTCCGTAAAAAATAATTATTTCATTATTTACAATTTTTTTTATTTTCAAATTTTTAAATTAATATAAACGAATTTATATTTTTTTTGGGATTTTTGTAAAATTTTAATAATAAAATCTGATGTAGCCAATTAAAATAAAAATAAAAAATAAAAAGCCAAGTCAGCGCCACATAAGTGAATTTGGTGAGTTGGATAGGGGAGGGGCGTTTTCCGGATTATTTATGGTGGAATTTTCAGAAACAGCAACTCTAATTTTTTATGAGCTTTTGCTTCTAATTTAGGGCTCAACAACTCCCTCAATGCAGAACTTAGTGGTGTAATGTTTGCCATTGAGATTGCTTATCAGAGAAACTGAAAGTATCTATGGATTGAAACAGATTCCATGCTTGTCACTTTGACATTTAAGTCTTCAAAACTGGTTCCTTGGCATTTGCAAAATAGGTGGGATAATTGTATCCATTTGATCTCTTCAATGGCTTTCATGGTCACACATATCTACAGGGAAGACAATCGCTGTGCTGACAAATTGGCCAACATTGGTTTATCATCTCAATCATTTACTTGGTGGGATCAAATGCCGACTCAAATTGGGGGTGACTTCACTAGAAATAGGCTAGGTCTCCCTTATTTTAGATTTTGTTGATCTTTGAGGGTTTGATTTTATGTCCCCCCTCCTTTTGGTGTACTTTTTCTTTTCATCAATATATCTATTTTGGGGGCTTGTAGTTTCTTAAGCTGCAAGTTTCACTTGTTTAAAAAAAAAAAAAATAAAACTTAAAATTTTATAGGGGCAAAAACCGGAAATGACATATATTACAGGGGTGAAAAGCACTATTAACCCTACTATATATAAAGAAAACATTCATTTTCAGCTCTTTTGGGTTGACTTTTTCTTTCCAAAAAAGACCTCAATTTTGAATACAAATAACACATGTAACAAATAGATAAGTATAAATTTAAATATTAACAAAAATGTAACAAACACGTTATGAATATATATATGTCTGGTTTTTTTCCTTTATCAATTAAAAAGTGTAACAGACTATATAAGCATATTTATACTTACTTTTTTTTTTGTTGAGGGAATACTTACTTTTTCATTATCTCAATTATACTCGTAAACAACTTTTTCTATAATAAAGATCGTTGTTGGTGTCATGAAAAAAAAAATTTAGATTATATATTATTTTTGTTATATTGTTGGTGTTATTGAAATAAATAATCATGATTATTTTGGTTTGTTATACTTTGAAAGCAACAAACATTTATATTTTTAGTTTTTATCCAAATCAAAATCTCATAAAAAAAACACGGTTAATAATTTTCAAACGTTAGCGCAATAAAAAGAGCAGAAAGATGGGCACGTGGGTGTCCGCCCTTTCGCTAGTATAAATAGAGGACTCCACTCAATTTAAAAATTACACCAAAGAGTTTCATTGAGTTGTAGACCTCTCTCTCTCTCTCTCTCTCTCTCTCTCTCTCTCTCTCTCTCTCTCTCTCTGTGTGTGTGTGTGTGTGTGTGTGTTAACTGTAACACCCTAAACTCTAAAGCGATAGATCACGCAAATAATACAATCATTCAAAGAGTTTAGATGTTACAAACATGCATAATTATTTTCTTAAAACTCGCATCGGAATAATATCATAACATCTCATCAACAAATAATGAAATCTCCAAAATAACCATGTCGCAAGTATCATAATACATCACCAAATATAATCTCAAATCTCAATATACTGAGTGACAAGTCTCATCAAAACATGAGAAATAAACAACAAAGACCAACACCTTAATTAGAACCCTAGAACTAGACTCCAAGCGTAAAGGAAACGAGGTAGCTCCAAAGCTAGCCTCAAGCATACTCACATCACAAGCAAAGGCAAACTCACTCCTGCACGCCGTCTACCCATTCATACAAATAAGGTAGACGACCAACCAAATGACCATTGAGGGTTAGTTTATATTCCACAATTAATATATAATCAAATTGAAAATAGGCATCACATTCATTTTCCAATGATCAAAAGTACTTTATTTTAGGCAACAATCAATATTCACTCATAAACCTTAGAAATTCAAATTGCGCATGTTCCTTCCTCTTCTAACCTAACCTAATTTCCAATCTTCTTAAATGTGTCTAATCTTTTAGGCGACAATCTAAAATACAACCATTCAATGTTACACATACATAATTTCCTTATTGGACACTTTAAATGTTACACACACAAACAACTTATTCCGGCAATATACTGGACAGTCTAAAAACACTTACAACAATAGAAAAATGTCAAGGTTCTAGAAATCCACGTCAACATCAATCATCAAGCTTACAAGTACAATAAAACAACATGTACAAATTCACATTTTCACATATTCTCACATATTCACCAAGTTTCACCAATGCATATAATCAGCAATTCACATAGTCAAGTATGACACGATTCACCAATTATCAAGTGCATGCAATGTTCTAGACTCTTCTAGATGTACGTGGTACCAATTGGATTCTGAAGATAATTTTACCGTATTAAATCCACTAACATGATAAACATCACCAATTACATTCTGCAGAAGCTATGTAATAAACATCACAAATTACATTCTCCAAAACACCTTAACATGACTATGAATGTATAGAATTCAAGTAAAGACTCGACAATGCACAACTCACCAAACTATATTATACAATTTACACATCATATAATATCTTCACCAATTAACATAATATAGTCACCACCAATTATGTTTTTCACCAACATTTTCATTATCAAGTATTTACATCCATACAATCAAAAAGTAATAATTCAACAAAGTCATCATCAATTCATCAAGTTAAAATCACCAAAGGAATCATCATCATAATCATCTTCAACAATTATCAGCTCAAGGAAACAACAACGTTTCACAATCACATTTTCCATAAAAGACAACAAACCACATCATGACATTCATCAATTACACACCCAATCATCCTTGATTCATTCTTATTCTATATTATTATCATGTTTCTAAAGCCACTTGCAAGTTATCTGATTAAGAAAACTCATTTTGAAAAAGTTTGTCTATTTCTCACAAAATCGTTTATTTTTAATTTCTCAACAAATATAAGGGTTCCATGTTCTTATATATCATAAAAACATCCGTACATATTAACTAACATCTATGGTAGTCAATCATAACATTTTGGTTTCACAAGGTTCATTCATTTCTCGAGTTCGTTTCATTTTCTTATTCAATGTTAATCAACACCAAAAACCACCATTAAATCCATTATACTATTTCATTTCCGGGATAAAAACATTCATTGATGGTTAGGATAAAGTCCATACACTTAGGAATAAGTTTCGAAGCAATTGGATTTAAAAAAAATGCATTTTTAAGGTTTCTGGTCTAACAAAATCGTAGCCCGATTTTTCTCAGTCGTAGCACGACTTTTGTCGAACCAAAAACACCCAAAATCTGGTCAAAATCGCAGCACGATTTGGCTTTACATACTTTATCATATTTTTCAACTTTCACGTTTCTGCGTATAAAATTCCGATTTTCGATCCCGTTTTCTTCAAATTCATCCCAACCACTCAAACAGTTAATACTCACCCAAAAAATAGTTTTCTAACCCAAAACAACTTAATTCAATTCACCCAAAACGACTTATTACTCAAAAGTGCTTAAAACGACTTTTTGCTCAAAAACTCAATTTTCACCCAAACAATTTCACACCCAAATTTTTTGATCAAAAATAGATATTCCAAACACTCTCACACAACTAAGAAACTTCATCAATTCACTCTAATTCATCAAAATCAAACTTCTCAATTTTTAATCCATTTTCACAAAAGTGATAAAAACACAACAACTTAACCACAACAACACATTTATCAACATCCAATGCATGAATTATCATCACCAACATAACCCAACAACATGAAGGTGAGAAAAACACAAGAAGGGGGAGGGGGTTGAATTGTGTTAGCTTTTTCTTTGTTTTCTCCTACTGAAGTCACTGATCAGAAGCAGATAGAATTCAGCTTCTGATGTGATAATCAGAATCTAAATGCAGCGGATAAAAACAGAGAGAGAGAGAAGAAAGACACAAAGCAATTATACAGGTTCCTTCCACAAACCAGAAGTAATCCTGTTCCCCTTGAACTTCCAAGGGGAGTTGACTAAAAATGTAATATCTGATTACAACTGCTCACTGCTACAACTAGCAAGAGACTTCAAATTACTCAAGCACAACTGCAAGAGATTTCCTATGCTCAAACTTAATCAAGAGACTTCCTATGCTCAAGAGACTTCTATTCAAACAGAATTACAATGAAATTTGTTTGAGGTTGAACACTTGATATACAATCAGTGGTGTTCACAATACAAATCAGATACAGACTCTTAAGACTATAGAATTTCTAAGATATGAACTTTGATAAGAAATTCTAAGTGAACTTTTGATGTGAAACAATTTCAGCAGAGTTTTGGCACTTGTAAAATTGTTATATGAGTCTTGTTATCAAATTGCAGGTCTTCACTCCTTTATATAGAGGTGTGAAAGGATCAATTTCACACCAATGATCAAATAAAGTCGTTTGAAGCTTGATCAAATCACCAATGATCTGTTGTCTGATTTGGTTATTGTCCTATAAGGATCAATTTCAAATCCATTCCAAGTCTGGAGGAACACTGTTGTAGGCACAGCTGTTGTTCTTGTACTAGCAGACACAAAAACGGAGTAGTGGAGATAGTGGTTGTACACTTCGTACAAATGTCCTTTTTCAACTCTCTCAACTGAATAAGCATCCAATGCCTTCAAATCTATTTGAAATAGCTGTTGTTTTATTCTCCTAATCTTCTGCAATGATAGGCGTGATTCAATCATCATTTGAACAACATTTGAAGTTCTTCAGTCTTCTAACTTCTGATGATCTTCAAAAACTCTAATGACGTCAGCTTCTGGTGAACTGCTTCTGAAGAGGTGCTTCTGATGACGTCAGCTTCTTTAGAACCGCTTGTCTTCGGAAACTCTTTCTTCAAATGCTTCAAGCTTCCTTCTTGTTGATTTCATTGCTCTCATTTGTTCTATCAGAACCTATGCTTCAAAGAGACACTAAATTTTTGTCTATGGTCCTGCATACTTGAACGAATATTAACATATCCAATTGAGACTTTTAATACCTTGTTATCATCAAAACTCAAAGGGTAATATTAAACACATTTTGTTCCAACACAACATTCATATCATATAATCATGATTTCATCAACAATTAACAACATTATTTTTCATCATTTTAAGCTAAAACTTCAAAATAGCCATTTCAACATTAATAAACAATGAGATTTAAATACCCATAATAAGTTTCTAACAAATTTCACATATTCAAAATCATCACTTAACTAGGAGCACGAAAATCACATTCAAAATCATCAAAATCATAATTCACACAAAAGACATTATGACCCATAAGTAGAAAAATGAGATTATAGCTTACTTGATGAAATAGAATTATCCCCCTCACCTTAAAGATTCAAAGTCTCTAATTATGGCTTCACTCTCTCCTCTAGCTTCCAATCTCTAGCTTTCCTTTTCTCCAAGTTCTTCTCTCTATCTCTCTACTTTCTCTCTCTAGCCACTATAAAGTTATGAGAAATGGAATGAATGGAAAATCCTAGTTTTCTCTTAAGAGTTATCTATTTATACCACAACAATGAGCTAGGGTAACTCTATTCTTATTGGGTCTACAAACTCTTGTCACTTAATTCTAAAAAGTTACTACTCATTAATTCACGAAAATTGTTCTTTTGACTTCAAAAACGTCATATTGACACAAGTAATTTAATTTAAAGCCCCCAACGGTAGTTAAATGCCGTTATTTTTTTCCCCCCAAAACCAGAAAACCGCTAGGTCCTATTCACTCATCACCTTACCTCACCATACCATTCCATAAAAAATCCTCATTTCAAAAATCTTTTGTCAAAATCTTGGTTCCTAATCATTGCTGATCGATTGCTAGGACGTTTCTACACACAATATGCATCAAAAAACAGGTATTGCAAGTTTTAACTCGTTTACATTTGATTGGTTTTGCTGTTTTTTTTTTACTGTCACGAACTTCAGCGGCAGTTAACTACCACTAGGTGTCAGCGGCTTTTAACTGCCGCCCAACACTTAGTAATTTTTTCAAATTTTCATAAAAAAAATTCAAATTTTTTCTTTTGGTTTTTTTGGATTGTTTATGTTATTATATGATCTTAGATACATGTTTATTGATTATTTTAGCAATTATATGTTGGTTATTTATAGATATAGTTGAGAATGTGGGTGATAATCCGGGTGATCGAAAACCTAGTGTTGTCGATTCCATTAAGGTCGAAGCTTCGTGAAGGTTGAAGCTTCCGTTAAAGTTGAGGCTTGAAGCGTCAATTCCGATGTGTGGAAACTTCATGACAACGAAGTGGATACGACTCATTTTTTTCCGACCCGAGATACATGAAAAGATAGAGACAAATTGCTCGGTTGGGTTCGTCGACAAGCAAATAGGGCTGGATTTACGGTTATCATTAGAAGATCTTGTGAAGGTAGAAATGCTATGTGGGAGTTGGTTTGTGAACGGAGTGGCGAGTACAAAGTACCAAAAAGAAAAGTGAAGCATGAAGCAACAAGATCAAGAAAATGTGGGTGCTTGTTCTAGGTGCGTGGATATGTCGTCAGGGAAGACAATGCTTGGAAATTGGCTATTCTTAATGGCGTTCACAACCATGAGATGGTGTCGTATGTAGCAGGGAACCTTCTTGCCGGAAGATTAATGGAGGACGACAAGAAGATTGTACATGGCTTGACAAATTCTTCGGTGAAACCAAAAAATATGTTGACAAATTTGAAGAAGAAAAGGAAAGAGTCCATGACAAATATCAAGCAAGTCTACAATGAACGTCATAAATTCAAAAAGGCAAAAAGGGGTGACTTGACGAAGATGTAATTTCTAATCTCAAAGTTGGAAGAGAATGGATATGTTTATTACGTAAGAGAAAAAAAGGAAAGTTAAATTGTTCAAGACATATTTTGGACTCATCCAACATCGGTAAAGTTGTTTAACAATTTTCCGACTGTTTTGATAATGGATTCCACGTACAAAACCAACTTGTATAGGATGCCATTGTTTGAAATAATTGGAGTCACCTCAACCTATTTGACATATTCGGTTGGTTTTGCATTTATGACGTCAGAGAAGGAGGATAACTTTACTTGGGCTTTGCAAATGTTGCTTAAACTTCTTGGACCAAATAGTGATATGCCTAAGGTGGTAGTGACCGACAGGGACACAGGTATGATGAATGCCGTAGCAAATGTTCTCCCCGATAGTAGTGCAATAATTTGTTATTTCCATGTTGGGAAAAAATGTTAGAGGACATATCATCACTGATTGTAAAGTTAAACAAAATGTTGTTGTGGTGGATGGGCAAAAGAAGATTGTCGATGAGGAGAAGCATAGTAAGTTAGTCGATACCATATTTGATGCATGGGAAAAATTGGTTGAATCTCCTACTCAAGAGTTATATGCGGGTAATCTAGTGGAATTCCAAGATGCTTGTAAGAATTATCCAAAGTTTCTTCACTATGTTGAAACTACCATTTTGAAGACTTTTAAGGAAAAATTAGTGAGGGCATGGGCGGACCTTGTGTTACATCTTGGGTGCATGACCACGAACAGAGTTGAAGGAGCTCATGGTGTGGTGAAGGAATATTTGTCCACCTCCAAGGGTGATTTGGGTACTTGTTGGGAAAAAATAGATGAGATGTTGGCAAACCAATTTGGGGGAGATACAATCATCGTTTGGTAGGAGCGTTACGGTCTTGGAACATAGATACAAAGATGTCACTTTGTACTCTGGGTTGGGGGGTCACATGTCTAGACAAGTCATGAACTTTATTTTTGTGGAAAAAGAGCGTGCTAGGAAAACCTTGTGCATCGAGAAGAAAACTTGCAGTTGTGTTCAAAGGACGTCGTATGGCCTACCTTGTGCATGCTTCATTGCTATGAAAATCCGTGACAACAAGCCCATTCGATTGGATGAGATACACCCGCATTGGCATAAGTTGTATATGGGTGAAGAAGAAAGTAATGAAGATTTGTTTTCGGTCGCGGAGGAGAGGCGTGGTATCCAAGAACGTCTCGAAAGAGTTCCGTTCCAAATGAAACTAGAAATCAAAGAGGGTTTGCGGTTGTTAGCATTTCCAGAGACCACAATGTTGTCACCACCTCCAAGAAAGGTGTCAACCAAAGGAGCAAAAGAAAAAAAATCAAATCTACACCAAAAACGACATGTTGGATCCCATCTTCGTGGGAGACTATTGATTCTCAACATCCGGAAAGTCAATCTTCACCACCAAAAAAATCTTCACAACGTAAGACTAAAGGTGCTCGCATTGGCATTTCTCCGGTTCCGGTTCCTAAGCCTATCCGAAGAAATTATGTTCCATCAAATCCTATGTATCACATGTTGGTGTAAGCCCTAGAGGCCAATAGTTTATGTTGAACTTATCTTATGTATCATGACTTTTATTATTGAATAAATATATGGCAATCTTTATTATATTTATAGTAATGTTAATAAAGTCCTTAG
>Ga0228710_1008040_pt1 | contig 15304 bp, 9 predicted proteins | sample MedpolnodulmetaG_FD_177995 | JGI IMG/M metagenome (GOLD analysis project Ga0228710, IMG submission 177995) | Root nodule microbial communities from Medicago polymorpha collected in Santa Monica, California, United States - pink nodules | ecosystem: Host-associated > Plants > Roots > Nodule...
GTACAGATTAGTGTTACAAAGGATATGGTAGGCGGACTTAACTGAAAAAATACCATTCTTCTCTGCGGGCCAAACAAGCTTGTCCTCTGGAAGCCTACTAGACAGAGGCATGCTAGAAATGATACCAGCTTCATACGGGGAGAAAACTTGTTGTATAACGTTCACATTCCATCTCATAAGATCAAAATCAATTAACTCACTCACTGTGGCGCTCTCTGAGAGGGTGTTAATCGGACTGCAGAATTTTGGATTGGAATGACCCGGAAGCCAATTGTCCTTCCAAATATTGATTTTGTTACCGTTCCCAACAGCCCAACGAGATCCTCCATGAACTAGCTCTCGCGCTGATAAAATGCTCCTCCACGCGTAACTTGGCTGGTGTCCAGCTGAAGCCTCCAAAAAGGAGCAATTTGGAAAATATCTACCTTTGAAAATTTTACCCAATAAGCTGTTTTCATCGGTTAACATCCTCCAACATTGTTTACCAAGAAGGGCTTTGTTGAAATCACTAAAGCCTCTGAAACCCATTCCGCCTTTTTGCTTTGAAATAGCCATCCTTTACCAGCTCAACCAATGCATTTTTTGCCTTCCTTCCTTAGAACCCCACCAAAAGTTAGCCAACATAGCCTCTATCTCCTTACAACAACCATCAGGGATTTTAAAACAGGTCATAACATAGTTAGGGATGGCTTGCGCCACAGCTTTTATCAACACTTCCTTACCCGCTCTGGATAAGCACCGCTCCTTCCAACCCTTCAGTTTCTTCCAGACCCGATCTTTAACAAAAGAGAAGATAACCTTTTTTGATCTCCCAAAAACAACTGGGAGGCCAAGGTATCTATTATGGGTTGCCACAGTCTTTGCTCCCATCATATTGCATATGGTATTTTTGTCCGCTTCAAGCACATTTCGACTAAAAGAGGCTTCCGATTTCTCCATGTTAACCATCTGACCCGAAGCCTTCTGATAAGTGTCAAGAACTTTAAGAATATTATTTGCCTCATTTTGATTTGCTCTAGCAAAAAGCAAGCTGTCATCTGCAAATTGAAGGTGGGAAATTTGAGGGGATTTTCGAGCTACTCTTAGGCCATGGATCCTGCCGTTATGGACCTCCTTGTGAATTAGTCCAGATAACACATTTGCACAAAGAATGAAGAGATACGGAGAGATGGGATCTCCTTGACGAAGACCTCGTTCGGGTTGGAAGGACTTACTAGGCTGCCCATTAATGAGGATTTGATAAGACACCGACGAAATGCACCTCATGATGACGGAAACCATACAAATTGGAAATCCCATAGCCGTCAAGACCCCTTGCACAAAAGGCCACTCAATTCGATCATAAGCTTTTGACATGTCTAGCTTAACCGCCATCATGCCCTTCTTTCCTTTCCTTTTCTTCTTAAGCCAATGAAAACACTCCATAGCTATAAGACCATTGTCCGTTATGAGCCTACCTTCTACAAAACCACTTTGTTCCGCATCAATCACATCAGGAAGGATGGATTTGATCCTGTTAGCTATCACTTTTGTAACGATTTTCATAGACACATTGCAAAGGCTTATGGGACGGTAATCTTTGGGAGATTTTGGATCTTTACCTTTTGGGATGAGGACAATAAAGGTCTTGTTAATCTTCTCAGGGGACTCTTGATTATTAAGGATACCTTTCACTAGCCTCTTCACATCATTTCCCACTAGGTGCCAATATTTTTGATAGAATAGGGCCGGTAAGCCATCCGAACCAGGGTAGTGGATAAGAGTGAACAAACAAAATCACAGATAATGATTCAAAAATTATAGACGAAATAACAATTAGGAATCATAAATTAGTTAACGACTAAGGTTCTTTTGTAAATTGAAGATAAGACCTCATTTTCTTTTTTGTTGTTACGAATTCTAGTTAAGAATTACAACATATAAGCTTAAAGACTCAAGTGTTCAAAAATTCACAAAAACAAATATAGAGACCAAAAAGTATAATAACATACTGGTGTTAGAAAAAATTAACTTGTTAGGATGATGAAGGATCCATGGTTCCGGGGGAGAGGTCCCTCATGGGTACTGTCACCTCAAGTTGAAGATGACATGACATGTTGGTAAGTAACTTGTTGATTCAAGGAGAGAGAAAATGGGATTTGGCAAAAATTCATTCATTGGTACCTTTACATATTTCCCAAGATATTATCTCAACACTTTTGTTGGCAACCAACGGTGAGAAAAATGGCGTGTGCACGGTCAAGTCGGGTTATAACTAGCAGGGGGAGAAATGTGATGGTTAACTGTCTGGGCAGCGAGTGGAATAATATTTGGCACCATAAAATTCCTCCACGGATTAGTAATTTCATGCGGCGTATTTGTAGGAGGGTTTTGCCAACGCGGCCACGGCTGGCTGAGAAATATGTGCAGTGTCCGCTGGGGTGCAAAGTTTGTGGGTTCCAAGTGGAGTCTGATTGGCATCTCTTCTTTCAATGTGCTAGAAGTGTTCAATGCTGCATATTGTCTGTGACAGGTTGCAACACTTCACTTCCGCGACAGATATTTTATTGGATATTTTTTCCCATGAAGTAGAGGATGTTGTTCGCAGAGTTATGATGCTTCTGGCTGGTATTTGGGATAATCACAACAATCTAAATTGGAACCAGAAACAGTCCAGTTCGGGACAGTTTTGCAGTGCAGCCGTGATGAATTTGCCTGAGTGGTCTGTTGCTCAACCTAGGGCTAGACGTCCAGAGAACAGTGACGACGATAATCACTGCATAATTCAGTGGTGCCGTCTGTCTATGGTGTTCTGAAATGTAATGTGGGTGCAACCTTTAGTCGATCAGCTAACAAAGACATGTTTCGGGTGCTGCGTTTGTGACTCATTCGGACAGTTTGTTACAGCTTTTGCTGGGTGGGAAGAGTGGGAAGCTTTTGCATTGCTTTCAGCTGTGAACTGATCTGAGTATGGGAGTTCAGAATGTTGCGTTATCCAACACTGTTTAAATGATATGCGTTGAGTTTGTTTTGTTCAAACAAAAATAGTTTATGACTTAACAAGGATGAAATTAAAAAAAAATACACAACTTACAAATAATTTGCATGTATCAAACATATATTTAGACCATTATTTTTAGCAAGAACAATATTCATATTCTTAAAAGAGTGAAAAATAAGGTGATCATTTGTCACAACATAGCTAGCCACCAGTACACTTGAAATAAGTGAGCATAAACAGATAAGAATTGAACTATCTCATGTAATTCTCATGCTGGGTTGAAATCCAAACACAGTTAATCCCCCATCAACACAAATAACTTGTCCAGTGATGTAAGATGCAGCAGGTAAGCAAAGGAAAGTCACCAAAGAGGAGACCTCTTCGGGTTCGGCAATGCGCTTAAGAGGAGTTCGAGACATAATATCATCCACAAAATTTTGATTTTGAAATAACTACAAAAAAAATAAAAATAATTGGATCAAACACATAGACAAGAGACATCCCTAATATGAAAATGTCTATTGAAGATAGGAATAGTCATGTATTTCCATGAATGAAGAAATGTAAAAATTAGATACAATCAACACAGAAACACTATATTTATGTTATCCTAACAATTTACTGCTAGTCCATATAATCAATCATAAGCAGACCTTACAGATAATGATAATAATACTAAAGAAATTATAGTTGAACATCAAAATACAGATACTGTATGCAACATCGTATATGTTTATCTCTAATAATTTTTTATCTTCTACAACTTACACACATTTTAAAAATACACATAAAACTCAAAGGACATCCATATTTGACATCAAAATTTTGACGTCAAATATAATTTCTTTAATATTATTATGTAGACATATTTATTGGTTCTATGTGGATTCTATCAACCAAATAAGAAAGTTAGGGAGCAAAAAAATTACATGTTCGACAAGTGGGGTTCTGGTTGCCCATGGTACAACACAATTGCTCCTTATGTTGTCTATTGCCCATTCACAGGCCAGATTTTTTGTAAGCTGATTAATTGCAGCTGAGAATTCAATGGATGAAACACAATTGTCGTTTAATCGTAACATTTTATTAATCACAATAATAATGAAAAAAATAAAAGAACTAATGAGTGTAGCACTCACCTTTACTTGCTGCGTAGACAGATCCAGTACCTAAGCTAACCACACCTGCAACAGATGAAATGAACACAATGCTACCCTTTCCAGATTCTTTTAGAAGAGGATATGAAAGTTGGCACAGATGGAATGATGAGTCTAAATTAATTGTCATTAGCTCTGAATATTCTTCAGCAGTGTACTCAATGGTTGGCTTTCTAAAGTTTGATCCCACATTATTTACCTAAAGCATAAATAAATGCAAATATGTATGATTCATTAATTTGTGGTGTAAATTTGTATCGTCACATAAGCACCATTTGCAGATTGCACGCATTGTTGAATTAAATCCAACTTTAAACAATGTACTTACTAGACATATCAAAGGTTTGTCACAATGAGTACTTACAAAGATGTTGAGCTTGCCATTGAAAGTGGAAGCCACTTGTTGAATAAGGCTCTCTCTTTGTGGTCGAGAGCTTACATCACAGACCGACCCAGTAACCGAAAATCCCTGGCTTTGCCATTCTTGTAAACACTTATTGAGCTCTGATTCAGTCCTTGAACAAGTGTGGACAGTAGCACCAAATGCAACAAGATCATTCACTATGGCATGCCTAAACAATGTGTCAAGTGAATGGATGGATTAAAATCTATTCTTAATAAAAATGTCATCTCTTTGGTAAAATGTTACTAAAGCTCTTTAGTAATACGAGTTTTACCTAACAATTGTTCAAATGTAACTAGATCTGTAGTGTTAATCCGTGTGCAAAAACCTTTAAACGACACTAGTCTTAAAACAGAGGGAGTAAAAGAGAATGAAGTATTGTTGGCTAGATCAAAATAAAGACTACATATGAATATTGATGCAGGGTGTTGTAGATAAGATAAATAATGAAATAAGAGAGAAGGGGAGTGATAAAAACCCGATTCCACGAGTGCCACCGGTTACAAGAGCTGTCATTCCAGTTAGAGACCATCTATGTCCTCCTCTGCTGCTAGGTGTTTCTACGGCTGCTGCCATTTTGTTTTCAATCAAAACTCTAATAATGCCTTACTTGATGTTGGTCAACGAGGGGGGCTTTACACATTCAAACAAACAAAACCAACTAGTACAACACTTTTGTCCCATGAGATGCACATGCAGAATATTTTAGTGGATGTTGTCGGCATAATCATAGGAAAAGTAGATATTTGCACGAAAACCAAAGCAATAGGGAGATAAAGTAAAAATTAATGTGAGTACGAAAGAGAAAGTTGTCACAAAATGGATATTCAAATATCATTTCTCAATATAAAAATAGTGTTTTTCAACCATAATTTTTTTGGTGTACTGTATACACCACCAGTTTTGTCCCGATTTTTCAGGGTAACATTTGGGTGACATAGAGTTGAGTGACATTGGTTAATCACAATGTCACAATGCTTGTGTTTCTCTATCTTTCACAAACATTGTGACATTGTGATTGACCAATGTCACCAACTCTATGTCGCCCAAGTGTTATCCGATTTTTCACTTACCTTTTCACTTTATGCACAATTATACGAATTACAAAATGTACGGTCTGTTGAAAATGGTTATAATAGATAGTCTATTAAGTTTTTTTTTCCTCCTAAAATTATTTGATATTTAAGAATCTTAAAAAATTATTTTCATCAAACAACGTTTTCACTACAAAAACACTTGATATTAGAACTCTACTACTCCTTTATCCTTGTGCAGCTTCTCCACACACGGATCCATAAATCATTCCACTTGTATTATTTGAATAATAACAATTTCAATGACAAGCAAAATTTACAAAGAAAATAAAATATTAGCACAAAAACCAATGTAATAGAGAGAAGAATGAGAAAGTTGTTATAAAAATTGTTAAAAAATATGGATTTAAGTGCAAAATTGACACGTTAATCATTTCATAAAATGAAACATTATCCACAATAATTCCACATCCGCATAATAGATTGTCATCATCATCGAGTTGCATCTTCTGTAACTATACAACAATGACTCTTTTTCTGAACGCCTCCTTGTCTTCCACTTCCAAACCTCATCACCATCTCTTAAGGTCAACACCTTCCTCTTCAACCAGCTCACCAACTCCTCTTTCTTTGTTTCTGGTTCGTATACTGTACTATACTATACAATTTTATATTCATGAATCATCTTTTCTCTTATTCAAGTTTAACAATTCTTGCTCTACCACTCTTCACAGGGAATCAATCCAAAACAAAATCACCAAGCCTCTCAGAAACTCACATTATCATTGGGTGAATCAGTGTCTAGTGCAGCTCTTGTTGCTCTTCTATCTGCTTCTCTCTTCTTTGTTCATCCTGCACTTGCATTCAAGGTATATACTTAATACTATTACTAACTAACTATGCAGCTCCAAACTTCAATTTGAATGTGTCTCTGGTGTCACACACATGTCAGTGTGTTGTCTGGTGTCCGTATTTGTGTTAGTGCTGCGTGGTGTGTCCGTATCTTGTTTGGTGTCCGTGTCTGTATTGGTGTTTGTAGATAATTAATAATAATGTAATTTAACAGTTTGTAATTTTTAGATGAGAATTTGAACTCCATTTGTTAAAGTTTTATTCTTTTTTGGTTAACAAATAATGGGTATGATATGGTGATGAATGCAGGGTGGAGGGCCATATGGTCAAGGGGTTACTAGGGGACAAGATCTTTCTGGGAAAGATTTCAGTGGCAAGACACTCATCAAACAAGACTTCAAAACGGTGTAATTTTTTATTTCTTTAAAAAGTAGAAATTTTAAGTTGAATTGATGATATGGTTAGTCAAATTGGGTGCTTTAGATAAAAATGTGACATGTTATCTTATTCTTACCTGTTACATTACAGTCCATACTTCGACAAGCCAATTTTAAAGGTGCAAAATTGTTAGGTGCTAGCTTCTTTGATGCTGATTTAACAGGTTTGGCCAACACCAAAAATGTATCACATGAATGTAGTATACACACATGGCTTCTCATTTCCATTTAAATTCAATATCTCCCCACCGTTTGTCATGTCAGGTGCTGATCTTTCAGATACTGATCTTAGAAGTGCAGACTTTTCCCTGGCAAATGTGACAAAGGTAAATATTTTTTCATGTTCATTATGATAGGATCTGATGGTTATTTAATTTTAGATAATTGTTGCTTATTTCCAGTTAATAGATATCACCCTTACTCCAATATACTTCAGTTTATTAACATAAGAACCTTTTCTTTGCTCTGTTGTTATCATTCTTGCTCAAAACTTTGCTCAATAGCAGTGATCGAAAGTATGGAAATTGTATGAGTCGTCATACTTATACAAGAGATACTTGATAACAAACAGTTAAACAACAAATTCCATTATTCAACAACCCAATGAACAGTTATACTTATATATGTTCCTTTGTTATATTATTTGAAGAAGAGAAGTGATAAATGTTCCAAAAGAATGGTATGAAATTAAATTAAAATGGCAAAATAGAAGATTCACGGGATATATCTTATAAGAGAGCTAATGAAATGTCATAAGTTTGCCCTGTCAAAAAAATCTTATAAGAGCGAACACATACAAATCTGTTCTAAATACTATACTATTTGGTCCTACAAGTGTCCTCAAATCACTGTAATTAACAAATGTTTTCTTCTGCCATTTCTCAATTTGGTCGTGTTGGCATTACCGTTCTCTGCAGGTAAATTTGAGCAATGCTAATTTGGAAGGTGCACTTGTAACAGGAAATACATCTTTTAAGGGATCAAATATTACAGGCGCCGGTATGTCGTAGTATCACTTAATTATTCTATGCTACTATTGAAATTTTAGGGGGGGATATGGTTTTCAAATAGTGTGTTTGTATCATATTAGCTTTAATCATTGAATGTAACTGGTGATTAATTAACTAATTGATAGTTCTGTTAATTAATTAAAAGCAGATTATTGACATAGAACTGATTTTAGATTTCAACCAACTTATATAAAATACTATAGGAGGATAAGGCTTAGAGAGAAAGAAGAGAGAATAGCATGCATCCGAAAGAAAGGAAAATACGTGGAAAGCGAGTTCCTCTTGGGGGGAATTCTGAATTCATCATTACTGAAATGGTAACTAAATGTCTAGGGGAACCTTGTAAATCCTGATCTTAATAGAATTAGTAATTACCAAATTTTATTCATTCTCATTCCAAGAACCGTAAATTTGATCAAATTAGGAATGCCATATTCGGACTATGTTAGTTATGTAACTATATCAACAACACTCGTTAAAATAATTTGTGATTGTTGTGTTATAAACAAAACGTGGATGCTTATTGCAAAGGTAACTGCAGAGTACTTTTGAGAATAGTGATTTCCCTTCATTTTGTTATTACCTTCTGTAATTAGCAAACTTGCAATAAATTTTGGACATACTAGACATGCAACTCATATGTTATATTAAGTCTAGTACAACTATTAAAGTAATCCAGTTCCCATTAAGTAAGGTTTTGAATTTGAGCGTTAGTAGTTAAAAGACGGTAGGAGAGTTGTTCTGTTTCCCCCAAATAGGTCCACTGACCCAACTTGAATTAGATTTAATATGGCTTTTAGATTTTTTTTTTACTTTTTTTTGGTACCCCATGGCTTTTAGATATTCCGAAGGTTATAGATCAGAATAAGATAGTCTAATGTAAAAACTCAAGCATAACGTTTAGGTGAGCAAGACCAAACTCATCCTTAAGAGTCATCATGTCTCGGTCCAATTGGACCTGCAAAGCTTCAGATTGTTAGGGTCTAGGGACAAGTTATGGTCTAAAGAATTGATCAAATCAAAATTTAAGGATGAGTTGGGGTTGGCTATAATCTGTCTCAACCCGTTACTTACTCACCTCTCACCCCTAATTGCTAGTTCTATTATGTTGTGATGAGGATTTTTGAAACAAAATATTAAAGGCGAAATATGTTAGTTTAGACAGTAATCTTGTAGTAAAGTACTAGTGTAAGAGTCATATTTTGAGTTTGAGTACATGGTAAAATATTAAAAACAAAATCAATTTTTTACTTATAATTTTTAGTCATAATTGAATGATCACCTTATAATTTTTCTTCAATTGTCATTTGCTTAAATAGACTTAGTCTTAATTTGGCCAGCAGAGCATTGAGTTTGTTCAGGTCTAGGGATTAGTTATAGTCTAAACTCTAAACAATTTGTCTTTCTCACCCGGTATAATTTTTCTTGTAAACGTACGATATCCTTGGGAGCAGGGCAGAAGATAGTCATTTAGGAAACTCTATATCTAAGCTATTATGGACCTTTTCTATACATACCTAAAAAACCTAACTCTACCATCTATTTTATGACACAAGCTAGTTCAATTTTCAGTCTTAATAATCGTAAGACTTAAAATCAGAACGTTTTAAATTCTGCCACACTGAATTTACTTTCTTATGGCTAGCTTTTCTGGCGGCCAAGGCTGCCTAGGTTGATACAACGTCTGCTTGAGGATAAATTACAACTTGACGTAAATGTTTTGTTATTTATTTATTGGAATTGCTCTTTATTATGATACTAATTAGAAGTAGAAAACCCACATTTTAATTTAAGATCAATAAAATTTCATTTCAAGATATTAGCACTATGAGTGAAGGTTTAGATTTTTTTTCCTCAAGAATTTGATGTTAAAAAAACTATATGATGAGTTAACAATGTTTTGTATAATTATCTTGCTCTGAGCCAGATTTCACTGATGTGCCACTAAGAGAAGATCAACGTGAATACCTCTGCAAAATTGCTGATGGGTAAGATATTTATTATATGTCTAAATGATCTCATTTTTCTGTCTAAATGTATATGCTTCATTGTTGACGAAGTTGTTTCTGGTGACAGAGTGAACTCAACAACTGGAAATGCCACCCGTGATACATTGCTGTGCAATTAAAATTCCGTTGCTGAAAATCAAACTGTAACTTTTGAATTTATTAAACGAACTCTTTCAATAAAGTTGAATATAATGTATATCATGTCAAAGGTGAGATTATCTTTCCATTATGAAAGAAAAGCAAATATTTTGGTGTATATTAGGTGTCATAGATTATTCTTTGATTCTTAACATTGTCACCCCTTCTGGTGATTTGTTATTTTTTTAGTCGCCAATCGCCTAATTTATTATTATTGCTTATGAAAAATCCAATCCACAAACTATGCATCAGTAAAATTTGCATTTTAGTAAAAGGTCTTCAGGTTTTCTGCTAGGAGTAAATTGGACCAAAACCTATCTCTTTGAAGGTAGTGAAGCATGAGATGTAGAGAGATAGAGGGTAACTGGAAAACAAAAATGAAGCAAAGATTTCATTACTTTGAAGTTCTTACATCATTGCTATATATAGAAGTCATTACAGTTAAGACCCTAACTAATGACTAATTGTCATATAACAGAATAACCGTTTCAATTAGATCAAGGCACTGGATTCCTTGTGATGATCACCACTCGTGCTCTTCATAACATACTTCAATATCCCCTCTCAAAGTGAAGGTGGTTGCAGGGAGGTAAACACGTTGAGTTTGGTGCGAAGCTCTTTAAATTGAGTTGATGATGGTGACTTGGGAATGAATTCGCATGTTGGTCAACGACATACACATGAAGGACGACTAGATACTTAGACACTCCCTATTTCTAGACAAAATGAATGTCCAATTCCATGTGCTTTGTACAAGTAGAGCGACATTGAGGTTATCACATAACAACATAGAAGTGTGAAAAGGAACATGTAGTTCCTTCATGACAGATTGTAGCCATAGAAATTTAGCTGTGTGTGTGCCACATTGTGGTAGCGTGCCGCCGATACTTGTTTCTTACTTCTTAGAACACTCCAAGATACAAGATTTGGTTCAAATAAGATACATGAGTTTTCCTCTCCCCTTCCTTTAATCCACACTCTTCTGAGTCTCTACTTCAACATCTCCATGTGCTTCACCATCAATACGATTAACTTATAAATGATTCAACTATGAATGACCTTGTGACTTTGTTTATGAGAGAAAAGGGGAAAGCCCCGAACAAAAAACAAAAGGGAAAAAAATCCATTGAAAAGGTGATAAAACTCATATCTATCAATATATAGCACAGGAAGCAGGAGGAACATCAAGATCAAATTTGACTAAAGAGGAAAAGTATGGTAATATCAATATCATTGTACTTGAAACCTTTAGCAAAAGATATCTCCAGCGCCTTGTTAATAACACACAACTCTTTCTTTTTGAAGTATTAATAACACAACTCTTGTTTGCATGCAAACAAGAGAACCAAAGAGGAAAATATCACGCCACGACACCCCCAGTCCCCACATACATCCTTATTCTTATGGTTCAAAACTAAGACCATATCTCACTAATTTATAATTTGTACCTACTATTTTTATTTTTATGTTGAAGGGAGTACCGATTATTTTGTAGCATATATGTTTAGACGTACAATTTAAAATAGTATGAGTTTATAACTCATTCCCTTTTTCCCTTAAAAAAAAAAAACTCATTCCATTTTTTTTCTTTTATTATTATGATTTCTCATTTATACATACTATTTCACATAAATTCGCACTCCATCGGTTGAATAAAACAAAAATTTCAACCCCGTATATTATATAAAAGAAAAATTTGGTGCTGGTATATACGTTAAAAACGAAAGAGGTGAATTTATTTGTGCTCAAACAATGTGGAAAAATAGTCAACCAACATCTCAAGAAGCGAAAACATGGGGCCTAAACCAAGCGCTTTTGTGGTTTATGAATTCAGGTTTTACTTGTGTGGCGATAGAACTAGATAACAAGTTAGTGGTGGACGACATTTTGAGTGAGATTTGTCACAAGTCAGAATTTGGTGTTATTTTAAATGTTTGTAGGAAGTTCTTTATCAAACTTTAGATTTAGTTTTATTCGGCGGCGCCAACAATGTTGCTAATTTGTTCCCTAAAAAATGTTGCTAATTTGGTAGCTACAACGACATTGTCTTTTGCAAAGTCGCTACATTTTTTATTATATAATTTATATTCATGTATGCATTAATTATGACTACTTTGATAAATGAAATTAGTTAAATTGCTTATGTCAATATATATAATACAAAGATTACACCCTTTTCTGAGATTACACTATTTTCTGAGAGGAATAATAATAATTATTTATATATATATATATCAGTTAACAAAAATATATAAAATAAAGATAAAATTTAAAAGCTAATATTCTAATTTTAATGTTGTAAATGATTTAATATATATCAAATAAGTTATAAATATTTTAAAAGAAATAATATTGAAATAGAGATGCTTACTAAGCACACCCTCTTATTGTTGGACCCATACGTTTTAACATAAAAAAATGTTGAAGTATAATGTTTTTTTAAAGATTGAAGTATAATGATGTATAGATATTTGTATGTGCTAGGTTGAAGAAATGGAATGTTTGTTGGATATTATTATTATTTTGAAAGAATTTGGGTATTATTATTAAAAAATTATAAATGAAGGTATGCACATATATAACATACACTTAGCTATTAAAAAATAAAGAGCTCTAATGTGGATGTTGTAAGGTAATTTTTAGGGAGATTAATCGTTTAGTCCTTGAATAGGAAAAGAGTCGTTATTTTAGTCCCTAAATGCAGATAAATTGCAAAATAGTCCCTGAATGTAGACTCTGTTAATTAATCTCGTCCCTAAATGCAGACTATGTTAGTCAATTTAGTCTCTGAATGTAGACTACGTTAGTCACTTTAGTCCATGAAATTGACCAACAGAGTCTACATTCAGGGACTAGAGTGACTACTCATTTCCCATTGAGGGATTAAATTGACTAATTCGCCATATTTTTTTTTGTCATTTTATATTTATTATACATATTAATTTCTAAGTTTATCAAAAACTTTAAATTGAAAAAACATTTTTTTCATTTTATATTTATTATACATTTTTTTGTTTATGGCTTAGTTACATTGAAAAAACATTTTATCAAATTTTTGTATATTAAATTTTATTTGATTTTACAAATTTGATCAAATTAAATATTTATCAAATTCGATTTCACATTTGATGAAATTAAATTTTTGTATACTAAAAAACATTTTATTTGATTTTACATTCTATCAAATTTTATTTAATTTTACGAAGAAACAGAGTATGTATGAATGAATGAACATGATGATGATGACTGCTATTGTAACCTGTGAAGAAAGGGTATAACACACACAATTCCAAATCCAAATAACGAAGAAGAAGAAGAAGAAGAAGATCCCAACAAACAAGTGCATCGTGGGAAGCTTCTCGTAAGAAACTGGCAAATGATTTCCAATTCCACACTCCACCGATCAATGTAACTGAACCAGCTTCGATTTATTCCCCAAACCCATCACTTTCTCCGTAAGTTTTCATCTTCATTCTTAATATTTTTGTCAAATTTTAGTTTCATTCCAAAATGTGTTATTATGCCCATTGGATTAGATCAGAGGGATTCGATTCAATGTCAGATCTAACCAATTCATTTCCTCAATTTCATGCGATGCGATGTGCTTATGGATTCCGTCTGCATTGACTTCTTTCATCAACCTGCTTTCAATGTGATCTGAAAAAGTTTTAGTTTAATGATTAAATTTGTTGGTGAAGATTTAATGTTACTGTTTGTTGGTAATTATTTGTAAAATTCAGATATGCATATGCTTTGACTATCTTCTACTGATCTGTGCCCAAGCCCGAACATTTTTTGCCGGCTAAGGTCAATGCATGAAAATGTTGTTTATTTTGATTCAATGTGAATAATTTTCCTTGTGATTCGTTGTTAGTTAGAATTGTTAGTAGGCATTCTTGTGCTTGGATGATTTTTAAAATAGTTTATACAACGTTGTTCGATATAGATCAATGCATTTTGTTTTCCTTCTTTCTCTACTAATATATGGTATCAAAGGACATCCCGTTCGAACCCCCACCAAACTCGACAGTGTTGGGTGTGAGGGGGTATAATGAGAAAAACACAAGTCTCACAATGAAAAGGGATAAGGCTTGATAAGAGTTTATAAAGAGACACCCCTCATATTATAAGCTAATTTTGTAAGGATGAGTTAGGACCAACATATAAACCTAATATTTTGAAGTATGGTCTCTTTTTGATTGGGTTTGTATACATGATCTCTTACATATTCACTCCATGGTGGATTTCACGTGATTTTCGAGTTGTAGCAGGTCCCAAGGCCGATTTTCATATCTTGTACATTGCATCTGTTGAGTTTGGATAATTTGTGTTGCTCATTATCACTGTACTTATTGGTATCTTTTTTCATTGCTTTTCCTAGGGCTTTTGTTCATCTCTGCATTCTTCTAGTAAATGTCAAGTCAATCCTTTTGTTAAAATGGGACATCTAAACATGCAAATGCCAGCTGGTGTCAATGGAATAGAGGATCAATCTCAGCAATTTGGTGTTGGATATCCTAACAAAACTACGATAGCATGCATGATCAATGCAGAAATTGGTTCTGTTTTGGCAGTTATGCGTAGAAATGTTAGATGGGGGGTTCATTATATGTCAGATGATGACCAGTCAGAGCACTTCCTCGTTCAGTCTTTGAAGACACTGAGAAGACAGATTTTCTCATGGCAGAATCAATGGCATTCCATCAATCCTGCCTTGTATCTCCAACCTTTTCTTGATGTGATTCAATCAGATGAAACCGGTGCACCAATTACAGGTGTTGCTCTGTCATCGGTTTATAAGATCTTAACTCTGGACGTGATTGATCAAAACACCGTCAATGTTGTCGATACCATGGACTTGGTGGTTGATGCTGTCACAAGTTGCAGATTTGAGGTGACTGATCCTGGATCAGAAGAAGTCGTATTAATGAAGATTTTACAAGTACTTCTAGCATGTGTCAAAAGCAAAGCATCTGTAATACTTAGTAACCAGCACATTTGTACCATAGTGAATACCTGCTTCCGTATAGTTCATCAAGCAGGAACTAAAGGTGAGCTGTTGCAGCGGATAGCTCGATATACAATGCATGAACTTGTTAGGTGTATATTCTCCCACCTTCAAGAGATTGACATTGCAGAGCCCACGTTGATAAATGGGAGCACCACTTCAAAACAAGAGGTATAAGATATGTTTTACCTTTATCCGTCTTGGTTGCATTATGCACTTTTTTATGTGATTATTTTGTTAAGTTATGGAAGAAAAATGGAGACTTTGGTGGGGGGG
>Ga0228710_1008043_pt1 | contig 15301 bp, 5 predicted proteins | sample MedpolnodulmetaG_FD_177995 | JGI IMG/M metagenome (GOLD analysis project Ga0228710, IMG submission 177995) | Root nodule microbial communities from Medicago polymorpha collected in Santa Monica, California, United States - pink nodules | ecosystem: Host-associated > Plants > Roots > Nodule...
TTGTGGTGGTGTTTTTTTTTTTTTTGTGTAGTTAGAAGCATCGACGCTTTTTACGTGTGGCTCAAGGCAACGGTTAACATGCGCGGCTATTAAATATGATAGAGTATTATAGTGTCATTTTATCTATGTAGCAGATTTCATCTAGTGGATAAGATTTTTTTCGTGTACTTCTTGTGACAAGTGTTCGTTTCATGTTTTGCTTCACTTTCATTATGGTTAATGGTGGTGGTGTTTAATTTTGCAGCTATGCGGAGCCACATTATGTGTACTGGGTGTAGGAACATCTTGCTTTACCCTAGAGGAGCAAGCAATGTTTGTTGTGGATTGTGCAACACAATTACAGCTGTTCTTCCTCCCGGTATGTTTCCTTTTACTGTTTTTGAAAAGTATATTAAACGTTAATTAGATGACTTAATGCATCAGGGGATTTTAAATTTCCTAATGTACCTGCAGGAATGGAATTGTCACAACTTTATTGTGGAGGTTGTAGAACATTGCTAATGCACGCACGTGGAGCTACTACCGTGAGATGTTCCTGCTGTAACACTATAAATTATGTACCAGGTATGATATATACACACACATATACATTGTGGGAACTGCCGTACAACGCTGATGTGTCCTCATGGAGCTCCCTCAGTCAAATGTGCAATTTGTCACTATATTACCAATGTTTGTGTAAGTGTGCCTTGATGGAATTATCTTAATCTGTGATTTCACTTTCTTTTTTCATAACTATGATGTCAACCTTTTGCATTTCTTTTTATAACCCATTTGAGTTGGTTTGGTGGTATTGATTTGGGACCTGGGAGTGTACTCATTCTCAAGTCTCAAGTTCGATTCTCCCCAGATATTTTATGTGGTTTTGTTTGAACCGATTTCTTTTACCTTTTCTGTGCTTCTCTATGATTTAGATGACTAATGTAAGGCCACCAGTTCCTGCACAAAGACCTAATGTAACAACTAGCTCTGAAACGATATCTTCTACTGCATGTATCACTATGCTTTTGACTTTTTCCTTTCATTTTGGTGATTATTCCTTCATATTACATGTCAAATTATTGTTATGCAATTGATATCTAACAAGTATACATGTGATCTTAATACCCTGCAGTCAAGACCACACTTTGAGAGACAAACTGTTATAGTAGAAAATCCTATGTCTGTTGATTCAAGTGGGAAATTGGTAAAATGAATTATGTCTTCTCTCAAATGGATGTTAGGTCCCATTCTAGATATTAAATCCACTTGGGTTAGCCTGGTTGTATTGTCTTGAGACATGAGAGTGTAATCCTCCTCAAGGTCTTATGTTCAATTCTCTCCGATTTCAATTTAGGTGGACTAATTCAACTTTAAATAAAAAAAATTCCAGATTTTAGAGGGATGAAAACTATAAAATATATTACCAAGAAAATACAATTATAAATTTCCATTTTTCAGTTACCATATCTTATATTGTCTACTGTGTGTCACTGGTTTTTTGTTTTCTGTGATTTTTGAGCAAAACAAGATTTAATTTTAAGAATGTGGTGAACTGGCACAGGTAAGCAATGTTGTTGTGGGCGTTACAACAGAGAAGAAATGATTGCTGGTGCTTTAATATATTTTTGGTTTATGTGATGTTGAGGCCTGCAATGATTGAATTGAAGTCTAGACTCCTCTCCAACCAAGGTTTAGATTGATTTCATGTATTTATATGTATCTTACAAGGTTTGAAATGTGAAAAAGACCACAAAGCTTGTCACTAGTGATTTGCTATAGCCAAATTCAAGGGTGTAGGGTGACGACCGTCAAAGGTTCCATTTTTTTAGGGCACCAAATTGTCAGTGCTTAATGTTATTGTTACAGCTAAAAAAGTTGTGGAGGAAAGGAAGATTGAATGTGCGTTTATTTAAGAACGTCAAATTTCTAGTGAAAGTTCATCTAAATGCGCAAGTTGAATCTTCACTCTGATGAGAAGTTTTTATAATCCATTGTTTTGCTATATATTCTAGATTAAGTATTTGACTCTTCTATTAAGATATCTTTATCGGCGTAGTACATATGATCTGATGGTAAAAATTTATTTGAAGCATGGAAAGTCGTTAGAAAATTTTAAAATCAAATTATATGATATGAGATTACCTGTGTCAAAAAAAAATGATATGAGATTACTTGTTGGTGTTTAAATGTTTTCCTAATACATGCACGTCATATATAATACGATTAAACTCAATTTTTCAATGTCATATTTGAGATGTACTTTTTTTTTAATAAGACAGGAGATAGGACATGCATTAAGAGGAAACATCGACATCCCAACTAGGTTGGTACTCTGAAGAGACCCCTACCCTATGCCGCCTATCTCAGAGAAAAAAATTTAAAAGAAAAAAAATATATATACAAGAGGAATATCAAACCAAAACCCTCAAATATAAAAAGACTAAAGTGGAATACAATCTAATGAAAGTGATAGTTAGGCAAACCAAATTTGTCTCTAAAGAAATCAACATGAATGCCTACAGGCAACTTCCCATTTCAAAAGGTCGCCAGGAAGGCTGGCCATTTAGGGAAAATGGGGTCAAGGCTCAACCTTTCAAAAGGGATTCCGTCGTCTCAAAAAGTGACCCTTGCCCTCAAAAAGAAACTCCAGAATGGTCTAGGTCAACACATCACCACATATTAGACAGGTCAGACTCCAGGTCTTTGTTTCGACTAGGAAGATATTCCATCCATTTTAAAATACATGTCGCAGTCAACCACTGCACACATGCCAATACACAACTTTGCCCATTAATATCTTTAATTATATATAATAAAAAATTATAAAAATTGGATATTTTGAAAATATTCGTCGAGACAAATCAAACAACATTATACATGCTAACATTTGTATTATATATTAGTTAAAAAATATGGTCAAAGTAAGCTATGTGAATAATACACATTATTAAATTACAACATCTATTTTGAAACAGAGGGAGTAGTTTTTAAGCATTCTACCTTCCGCACGCCAGAGAGACATTGTCATGCAATAAAGTCTGGATTGTCATGCCAAAGTCCAACACTATACCACATTCTCAAAGAATTCAAATGGAAACCATTATCCTCATTGACATACACAACGCGAGTAATCCTGCCCCATGCTCACCTTTCAAGGTCGATTCTGAATTCAATCTCCTCCACCATAGTAGTTAACGGGGACTCAGAACAGAAGGCATAAAGACTTCAAATGTCGCCGAGCCCGACCTGTCGCCACGTCCTCTCTTCGTTATTATTATTGGCCTCAAATTTTAGCGTAGCAGGCCACCGCTAGTTAACTTGACGATCTTTATAACCCCATCGAAGGGAACTGCGAACGCCATGATTAACAGACAAGGACTCATAATCGCTGAAGACGGTCTCTCACTTCCGCCATTCATCTGATGAACAATCTCTAGAAATCAAATATGAGAGCAAAATACAAGAAAAAGATAAATGTATGAAAGGTTTGAGGGATATGAGATCTTACCAGTCTTTAACAGGTTAGACATCAGAGAGGAGGACCGAAACTATAACTATTATCATCGGATTCAAGAGCATGAGTTTAGAGAAGCATTGAAAAGGATGAGTAGTGGCAAGGCAGTTGGGCCGGACAACGTACTTATTGAAGTGTGGAAGAGTCTTGGCGATAAAGGAATTGTGTGGCTCAAAAAACTTTTTAACGAGATTATGAGGACGAAGAAAATATCGGATGAGTGGATAAGAAGCACTTTAATTCCAATCTATAAGAACAAGAGGGATATACAAAATTGCACGAATTATAGGGGAATTAAGCTAATGAGTCATACCATGAAGTTATGGAAAAGGGTGATTGAACGAAGACTAAGAAAGAATACTTGAGTTACGGATAACCAATTTGGTTTTATGCCTGGGAGGTCGACTATGGAAGCGATCTACTTACTTCGACGCGTGATGGAGCGATATCGAACGGATAAAAAAAACTTACACTTAGTTTTCATTGATTTGGAGAAGGCGTGTGATAGAGTTCCTAGAGAGATTTTATGGAAAACCTGGAGAAGAAAGGGATTAAGATTGCCTATATTAGAGCTATCAAAGATATGTATGAGGGAGCTTCGACTAGTATGAGGATGCAGGATAGGGCTACCGAAGATTCTCCTATAACAATAGGATTGCACCAAGGGTTAACCCTAAGTCCTTATCTTATTACTTTAGTTTTGGATGTACTGACGCAACACATCCAAGAGTTAGCACCGAGATGTATACTTTTTGCAGATGATGTAGTCTTGCTTGGTGAGTCAAGGGAGGAATTGAACGGGAGGCTAGAGACCTGGAAGCAGGCCTTAGAAGTGTATGGTTTCCGCTTGAGTAGAAGCAAGAGGGAGTATATGGAATGTAACTTCAGCAAAAGGAGAAGTATGTCTACCTTGGAGGTGAAAGTTGGAGATCATATCATACCCCAAGTTACACGGTTTAAATATCTTAGGTCCATAGTACAAAATGATGGAGGAATAGAAGCAGATGTAAGCCATCGTATTCAAGTTGGGTGGTTGAAATGGAGAAGAACCTCAGATATTTTGTGCGATAAGAAAGTATCACTTAAATTGAAAGGAAAGTTCTATCGGACAACAGTTAGACCGGCGATGTGGTATGGTATTGAGTGTTGGGAGGTTAAGAGCCAACACGAGAATCAAGTAAGTGTAGCCGAGATGAGGGTGTTATGCTGGATGAGTGGTAAGACTATACATGATAGGATTAGGAATGACACCATTAGAGAGAGTGGGGGTGGCACCTATAGTAGAAAAGTTGTTAGAAAATGTGCTTAAATGGTTTAGGCATGTAAAGAGGAGACCCGTAGATGCCTTCGTAAGAAGAGTAGATCAAATGGAGGAGAGTCAGGTTAAAAGAGGTAGAGGAAAACCTAAGAAAACTATTAGAGAAACCATTAGAAAGAATTTAGAGGTCAATGAGTTGGATCCAAATTTGATTTATGATAGAACACTATGGCGTAATTTGATCCATGTAGCTGACCCCACTTAGTGGGATAAGGCTTGGTTGTTGTTGTATGAAAGGTTTGAGGGGATCACCTCCTTTTATAGCTAGAAAAAGAGCCTTGTAATATGTGTTGCCAAAGCATTCAAAATAATAAGGAACGTTCAAACGTTAAACTGCAAATATAGACCCTCTTCCCCTCATTTTTCAGTTATGGCAGAGACAAATGCAAGAACCTTTAAAGACAATTTATGATAATCCTATCTAGGTCGGACAAGAATAAGGACTATAACAACGACTGCTCCTAAAAATCCAACGACTAATCCGCCACAAGTTAGTCGAACCAAAAGCACCTCTGTTGGAACACATGCCCCGATCTCATGAAACCACAAGATCGGAGACCCATCTTGCAATAACGGATCTGGTGGCTTGAGAAACAGAAAAACGTGCATACAGATTCTAACTACAAAAGGCTTTCCATTCAAGTTTATGTACAAGTTATCACTTGAGCCCGCCAACTAATAGCATGGGGGCCTTTGTTCCGGTGTAAGCCAACGCCTAACCACTAATAAGTTCAAAAGGGCTCCTAACGAAAGAGTCGACAGGGGTCGTAGCATGAGATGAAAAAAATCAAATAGAAAACAACCAAAGAAGCCTACGACACGGGAAAACACGAACCAAAGGTGAACAACCGACATGGTTTGTGGCACAGGAACACAAACCAAAGGTGAACAACCAGCAAGGTACGTGACACAAATCTGCCAAGGAGGAAGCACTCACATATGTCCTTCAAAGGACTACAATTGTCCCTAAAAGGATCACAAATGTTCTAAATGTACAAGGGAAAAAACTATAAACCCCCACTATAAATACCATATCTCACACATTAGGTAAGTTAAGTTCACTTTTTACAAATACACATATAATCTTGTGTCTTTCACTAACTTAGGTGTCAGAGCATGGGTGTCAGAGCATGGTAGGTATATTATCCCCATTTCCTCGGAGAAGAAGGTCGTGGGCAACAGAGAATAAGGAAACAACTAAATTCAACGACGAAGCTAGCAAAAAGTTTATGCAGGGGCCAACTAAAAAAAAAATTAAAACCAACATATTAAATTGAAAGATAAGTATGTTTTTAGTCTCATAGATTATAATTTTTAAGGTTTAGAACATTTTGTGCAATTTTTGTCTCCATTTTTTAAAATTTCACAAAAAAAAAAGTTTTTAGTCTTGCATTTAATTTCTATAGCAAAAAATTAAGGACTAAAATTAAATAAAATCTTATGAACTTAACTTAAAAATTGCAAGTGTTGTAGAGACTAAAAACAAATTTAATATGTAAATTAATCAATACATTAAAAAAATCACAATAATTTGTACTTATATGAAATGTAAATTAAAGCAACAACAAAGGATAAAAATTGACAATGACTATTAGAAAATTTGGAGAAAATGCATTTCAAGAAATCAATTTTATCCATAATTGAGTGTTTACTAAATAGATTAATAATGTATTTTCCAATGTAAACTAATAAGTTATTTGCAATAAACTCATTGTCCATTTAATTTATTTATGACTATTGTCTTGATAATTTTTATTGTTGAAATTTTTTCTCTATAATTGTTATTGAGACTGAAAGTATCAAACCAATATAAATATATCTATCAATCATGTAGTAATATTTTTACTTTCTTATTTATCTTAATTTTCAACAACTGAACTTGTTTGGGGTAGTTTAATATTTATTATTTGGGGTAGCCGAATATAAATACATACCGACTGATCGAAGAATATTTATTTTTTTGGGTAGCCAAAACTACCCCTCCTATATAAAAGAAACCGCCCCTGCAACTAATGAAGTGTCTTACCCAAAGACCATTCAAAGTATATCATATCCGACATAATTAACTAGTACATGTAATTTCACAAATAGACACACTCAGACTCATATACATATAATCGAACCAACTATAAATCAAATAAGCTGGATTATTTTTAGTTTAGTAGCCTAATGGCTGGAGCTCACACAATTAAATGTGGAGAAGTAGGGTGTCCGGGGTTCGAACCCAGCCCCTGCATAAATTATGCAATATCCATACCAAATAAACTACACTCACAGGAACAAATAAGCTGAATTATGTATCGTTTAAATTTAACTCATTATATTAACGAAATTATTTTAAACTCAAATTCAACTCATTTAATTCATTAACTAAATTCAACAAATTAATTACGGTAGATTCCAAACTTTGGGAGCTGATTTGATTCATTGCTGACCTAAATGATTTAGTAGTACTTTTGTACTTTGATGAACCCCAAAGTCATTCCATGCTTACTCCGGTTATTTTAGGATAAAAAGTGAAAAAACATAAAGAAAACGCACGGTGAAGAAGTTTCCTGATCGGACCCGACAAAGAAAACAAGTTTCCTTTTCGGTGTGCTAACATTGATTGATTCAATTCAACCAAAATCATCGTAATTCATTAGTAACGATCAAACCTTTCCTTTTATTCACACAATACAACCAAATCATCGCAATTTATCGAACCTTTTTTTTAATTTATTTTCCCATTCCTCAATCAATCAAACGCACCAACCATATATAATACACTTTTCTTTCTTTCGGTTTCTCCGCACAACATTCTTCCTCTGCGTTTTCTCATTCCCCTCTCTCAGGTATTCCTTCTTTCTCCATTTTTAGGGTTTCTTATTCTCTCATATCATATCACTTTCATTTATAATATAATCTTTTTCATTTTTTTCTTAATTATTGGTATGATAGCATTTATTTTAGGCTTTTTGAAGTTTTATGACGATTGTGATTGTTGTAGAAAAGATGGATGAATTTTGAGTTAGATGGTTTGGGCAAGTTTGTATATTATAGAGATGACGTTGTTTGATCTATGTAGCCGACCTCACTTAGTTTGATAAGGCTTGGTTGTTGTTCTCGTGAAGTTCAATGGTTTGACTTGAGACATTTGGGTCAACAAAAGTTGATGTATCTGGTCCAAATTTTGAACCAGATACGTCAATTTTTGTTGACCTAAATGTCACGGAGGGAGTATACGGTAGAGTATTATACCGTCCTTTCATGTATGTAGCTGATTCGATCTGTTTTGGTTAATGTACATCTTGTGATGAATTTTCATTTCATATTTTGATTGTATTACAAATAAATTAGTCTAAGACTATGATATATGGTACGTGGATGGTAGTGGTGGTGTTTTTTTTTTTTTTGTGTAGTTAGAAGCATCGACGCTTTTTACGTGTGGCTCAAGGCAACGGTTAACATGCGCGGCTATTAAATATGATAGAGTATTATAGTGTCATTTTATCTATGTAGCAGATTTCATCTAGTGGATAAGATTTTTTTCGTGTACTTCTTGTGACAAGTGTTCGTTTCATGTTTTGCTTCACTTTCATTATGGTTAATGGTGGTGGTGTTTAATTTTGCAGCTATGCGGAGCCACATTATGTGTACTGGGTGTAGGAACATCTTGCTTTACCCTAGAGGAGCAAGCAATGTTTGTTGTGGATTGTGCAACACAATTACAGCTGTTCTTCCTCCCGGTATGTTTCCTTTTACTGTTTTTGAAAAGTATATTAAACGTTAATTAGATGACTTAATGCATCAGGGGATTTTAAATTTCCTAATGTACCTGCAGGAATGGAATTGTCACAACTTTATTGTGGAGGTTGTAGAACATTGCTAATGCACGCACGTGGAGCTACTACCGTGAGATGTTCCTGCTGTAACACTATAAATCTTGTACCAGGTATGATATATATTTACAATTATGTGTTGCCAGATTTTTACATCTTTTACACTGCATGCTAATTTGCTGATTAATTTACGTGTTGCTTGATCATTAAATACACTTAATTCATCGATGGTATACCAAATCCTGGTATACACTTAATTTATAATTCTTTCCTTCCTTTCTTCTTTCCCCTTGCGGTGTATTTCAAGCTATATACGTCTGTGAGAAATTAAAGAATGTAAGCCAACTATATGTACATCATACTCAAACATGTATTTGTTGACTCCTTCCAGTGACCTATTTTCCAAAAATATTGTACTGTTTAGCGAAGGATCATGAATAATTTTTATATCTCACACACTTCCCTTTGTGCAAAATCCCTTTGGGTTTGAAATGTGGACATGGTGGGGAAATTCAGTTTCATTCATAAGAATGGCATCGAAAAGGGTTGACTTTCGATCGGTTGGTCATAGTTTTTTATACCATGCCCACGGCCAAGCCTTCTAAAAGCTTAATATGTTTGGTAAAATGCTTTTTTTGTCTCTAATAATTAAAAAGTTCTTCAATAAATCCATTTAATGTGATATCTTCTGATTATTCCAAGGACAGCATAATTTTAATTATAATTCCTTACTATAAATCACCAAGGTGTGTGGTATAGTTGAGACATAGGTTTTGGCATATCGTTCTCAAATTATCTTTCCCAACATGGTATTCGGATGCATATTTGATGGACTATGCAATATTTTTGTAGTTAACTGACTGTGTTTCAACTTCAATCCCCTGCCCTATCTATCTACTGTGCTCAGTAAACACCTCAGTGTAGCCTTTTCTCTTTCCTTTGCATTGGTTGGTGGGGTTGTAGAGTTACTGTTGAGCATTATCTTCACTGGCCTACCCCACTGTCATCCTTAATATCTGTAGCGTGTCCAGTGCACCATGGTGTGCTGCAAATGAAGCTGTTGTGTGCCACCACATCCTGCAAGGTTTCTGTTCCCTTTCTCGGTGCACCTGGTTTCTATCTGGTTGTCAAGGGATGTCATACCATTCAACTCAATATTTTTGTCTGACCTTATTTAGCCCCTTAGCTGGCCAGCACTTGCCCAAAGCCACTTTGATACCTTGAAGTTTCACTTTTGGGTTTTTGTAGACACAATGATGGTAGAGACCCTTGTTTTCACCCATACTGTGTTGATTGAGTCTTCTAGCCTACTTTTTTGTATCCCCGAGTCCTTACATGGCATCAGTCTCTCCAAGAATTGTTTCATAGGTTCAGTTTGTTATTCCACAATTTGATATTATTTTGAATAAATTTAACCTTCTACTGCTAAGTGCTACACGCCTTGGGGCCTCATCTATTTGATTGTGTATGAATGATATTATGATAGAACTGGTATCAAGACAGTAAAGGAAATTGAATTCTAATGCTAAAAGATAAAATAAAACTTCCCTTGATCTGTTTCAATTCCAAGTTACTTTCGAGAAGTCTGGACCTCTCCTTCACAACTCCACGATCATCATTGTTTCGACAGATCTTTAACTCTCGTATCATAGATTTGTCTGAGATGTGTCCAAGGAGTGCTAAGGTGTGTTGAAGCAAAAGAAAAAAAAGTTTTTTGGGAACACTTGTCTGAGTTGTCCTACAAGTGTCAGACACAGGTAGAGGTGTCAATATCATGGGGCTTTGAAGTTTAGGCCCCAGCCCACATAGTAAGGGGGCTTGAAAATTCACAAGATTAAAAAGCCCATATTCATGCAAGCCCACAAATAAAAAAATCAAAAGGCCCAAAAATTTCTATAAACATTTTTAAAAAAAAAAATAACTTTTTTTTTTACCGAAAAGAACTTTTTTACTGGAAAAAAACTTTTTTTTTACCGGAAAAACTGTTTTTTTTACCGAAAAAAAACTTTTTTTTTTCCGGGGAAATTTTTTTTTTTTTACCTTTATAGTGGGCCTTTTTTAGGCCCACAAATAAATAGATTTTAGAGTGGGCTTGGCCCCAAATATTTTGTTCAATTAGGGGGCTTTAATTCAGTGGGTTTGGTGAGGGCTTTTTTAAGTGGGCTTTGAAATTTGGGGCTCTATTGACACCTCTAGACACAGGGACACACACAATCTCGGGAGAGCGTGTTCATAGCTAATAACCACCCGACTATTGGCTATGGCCCTCTCCATTTCTTGTTTAGTGAACAAACAATCAATTTGATCCCTGAACTAGCAGTCTCTCTCTCTGTGTCCAAATTGGTCCCTAAACTATTAAAACCTACTAAAGGGTCCCTAAACTATTCCTCCGTCCAACTATTGCCCAATTGTTGTCATATTATCGTTTGGGTGATGACCATGACATATAATTCTGGTTAAATAAACATTTTCCCCCATTTTTAGACCAAAGGTTTTGGCAAACCCTATTTATTTTTTTAGGAATTGAAGTGGCACAAAGATGGTGCAGTTTTTGTTATACGTAAAACCATTCTTGTTCCTAACTATTGAAGTATTTGGAACAGCTGGATATGACTCATATGAGCATATCAACATAAAAGTTGAATAAACCTGCCTATGATTTTTTGTTTCCGAATGAATATCATCCACTTGCAGTAATTCATTATCTGTAAACTACAAAAACAAGAGAGAGAATCTTGGTTCATTTGGATATGAGCATAACCAGAAATTCAGATTAGTTTTAAATAACTTGACTAGTTTTCTATGCTTGATGAAAGTTTGTATTGAAAAATGCTGTCATTATTATCCACATAGCTCAATAATGAGGGTGTCTTAAATGTAAAAATTTACGTGTAAACTTCAGGATGTTTGGTGTTCATGATGTTTCATTTAGTTAGTTCCATTTTCTTCATCTATGGATATTTTATTTTATTGTAATAATTAATGTTGCCAATCATACATGCTAAGTTGTTTACTGACTTATTGTTGGCTTTGCCTTTAAAGATTCTAATCAAATGAACCATATCCGTTGTGGGAATTGCCGGACAACACTCATGTATCCTCATGGAGCTCCCTCAGTCAAATGTGCAGTTTGTCACTATATTACTAATGTCGATGTAAGTGTACATTGATCAAATTATATTAATCTGTTATTTCACTTTCTATTTTCACAAATATTTTCAGTAAATTAAGTCTGTTGATCTGGAGTTCATTTTGTTGTAAACTTAGTTAGTTCTGCCAATCAAGATTCTATTTTGATAAGCTTGTAGCTAAAGATTTTAGACTAATTGGATTTGAAGAATAGGAAGTAAAGTTGTAGCTAATTGATTATGTTTTATGATTAACTTGTTGAAAATCAGAAAATAATTGGTCAGATTACGTCATTTGGTTCGGGCTTCAATTTGTTGGGTAGTTTCTGTAGTTATTAGAATTATCTGCTCTATGTGGAACTGGAAACTGGATATTTAAGAAAAGAAAGACAGGATCATATGAAAGAACTATAAAGCTTGATATAGATGGGTACATAAATGTTATGATGCATGTTATTTTAATAGAAAAAGATTGCATTTATAGTTATATACATTACTTCAAATATATTTTAGGATTATGGTACTTTTATGGTGATAACTGTCTCCATAACACACGACTGTCATGAGCACGGGTTCAAATTCCTATATGCCTGCAATTTACTTGATATCAGTTGTCAACCTTTTGCATTTTATGTGTTTTATTTTGAGCTGATATCTTTTACCCTTTCCTGGATTGTGCTATTCTGTCCTGTAGATGACCAATGGAAGGCCGCCAACTCCTGTACGGACACCTAATGAAACAACCAGCTCCGAAACGGTATCTTCTACTGCATCAGTATGTTTTTGACTTTCTTTCTCTCTTTTCGTGATTATTCATATAACATGTCAAATTATTGTTATGACATTGATATCTAACAAGTTTACATGTGATCTTAATACCCTGCAGTCAAGACCCCGCTTTGAGAGCCAAACTGTAGTAGTTGAAAATCCTATGTCCGTTGATTCAAGTGGGAAATTGGTAATTACTATCTCTTTTTTTTGTTAGTTTTGGATATATATTTTTGAGTAAATATGTTTACTCCCTGAAGAAAAAAAAACTTTGATTTTTATTCCTTCATAATATGAGATGACTATTTTTGTTCCCTACCGACACATGACATTCTTTAACTGCCTGTGTCTAATCACTACTGATATGTCATGTCATCTCTAATGGCACCAACTAAAATACTCTACCATAACTTTAGCACGGATTCCCCTAAAATTAATTCTTTCTTCCCTCAAATGGATGATGCTAGGGACCAAATCAATAACTTCAGATTTCAGAGTGATGAAAACTATAAAATATTTTACAGGAATCTTAATTAAAAGTTTCCATTGTATAGTTACCATATCCTGCATTTTCTACTGGTTCACTGATTTTTTTTGTTGTTGTGATATTTGAGAAAAACAAGATTTAATTTTAAGGATGTGAACTGGCACAGGTAAGCAATGTTGTTGTGGGCGTTACAACAGAGAAGAAATGATTGCTGATGCTTTAAAATGCTGTTGGTTTATGTGATGTTGAGGCCTGCAATGATTGAATTGAAGTCTAGACTCTTCTCCATTCAAGGTTTAGATTGATTTCATGTATTTATATGCATTATACAAGGTTTGAAATGTGAGAAAGTGCACAAAGCTTTCAATTTTGTGATTTGCTACTTTTTTGCCTCATTTTGCATCTTCATCCAAATCGATAGGTTCATTTTGATTTTGTCTCGAATTACAAGTCCTGGATGTGGTTTTGATGTTTATGTTTCGGTGACTTGGTAAGCATGATCAGTGGATCGATGTGGTGTTCAAATTGCATTTTTACATAGAAAAGTTGATTTTAAACAATTATAGATATTCAATTGGTGAAATCATACATTATCAATATTGTCCTTTTTTTAATTACCAAAATAAATCGTCCTTTTTGCGATATACTGTGTGTTTGTTTCCGCGTCAACCACCTTCCTAGACACATGTTCTTTTGGAGCAAGAATTGCTAGGTTCTCATTTTTGCCGGAATGTGGCCACTAGACGCACAACTGCGGCAAAAAGAAGCTGAATGAAACTTATCTAGTCGAGCTCAAAAGAGCATGTTGTTGGGTGCTTAGCTCAAAATGCTATTGGTGATCAAATATATTGTCTCATTTCATTACAAATTGTTTGAATATATGAACTCACTTTGTTTTTCTTCCTTCCTTGTGCAATGCGTGATTGTACAAACAAACCTCAGGCTAATGGAGGGAAGTACTACCATCCCATTATTACATTTAGTCACTGTTTTCTTTATAAACATGAATATACGATTACTTTCTTTATAAAAAAAACTTGGTCTTCTCACTACAACACCTTTTTAAAATTACTTTATCACAATTTTACTTTTCACTTTTAGCTACCTTATATTTTTATTCATTTAATTTTACAGAAAGAAAAAAAAAAACAAAAGTACCCTTCAAAGCTCTAAATCAAATTATATGGAAAATAAATGTATTTTAAATTATGTGAGATTAATAAGTTGGATCAAATATGATTTATGATAAAACATTAGGACGTTATTTTATTCATGTTGCTGATTTCACTTAATGTGATAAAGTTTGGTTGTTATTGTTATTATAATTTTTATAAAACGAAATTCTATTTTGTTAAACATTAATTTAAATTTTATGAAACAAAATTCTATTTTCCTACATTCAAAATTTTTTTTAAGTGTTTTTTTTTGTAAATTGAGTTTTTTTTTGGTGTTTGGGGTTTGAGTTTTTTTTTTCATGGTGTCCGGGGTTCGAAAACCCCGGACCTTGCATATATTATGCATTGTCCTTGCCAACCGAGTTAAACTTACGGAGACTGTAAATTGAGTTTTACTTAATACTATGATTAAATCTTTTAGAATTAACAAAATGTATTAAAATAATTAAAAATTACTTTTTTTGTTTCTTAAAATTTGAATTTCAACAAAATAACGGAAATTAAAGTGGATAAACAAATTTTTATAAATTAAATAAATTGTTTAAAAAAAAGTGTACCTTATAATTTTCTATAAGCCCAATCTTGTGTATGACAAAAAATTATCCACATTAGCTCTTAACAAAATTAAATCTTTTTTTTTTAAAAAACAAAATTAAATCTTTATTCTCACTAACTTAGTCATAATATTCTAATGAATAACATATATAAAAATATTAAGCGCTAATGTGTATTATTATTATATTTTTTTTAGAGGAACGTGTATTATTTTTGTCATACGTTAAATTGTGTTGCGAAAAAATTATGAGAACGAGATCGACATTTACTCAAAAAAGAATGAACATAAATTTATAGTCTAAGTTTACATTTTTTTTTTATAAATAAATAAAATGACAATATCTTAAAACAGAAGTTTAAGCTCAAATCATTAATGTTTTTGTCCTAAATTAAATTGGTTTGCAAAATAAATTTAAAAACAAGATTGGAGCTTTATTTAAAAAAGAATAAACATAAATAAATAGCACAAAATGATTAAAAAAAAATTGAAAAAGAGATTGGACCTTTTTATTTAAAAAAGAATGAACATAAGTAAATAGGACAAAATGATAAA
>Ga0228710_1008044_pt1 | contig 15300 bp, 9 predicted proteins | sample MedpolnodulmetaG_FD_177995 | JGI IMG/M metagenome (GOLD analysis project Ga0228710, IMG submission 177995) | Root nodule microbial communities from Medicago polymorpha collected in Santa Monica, California, United States - pink nodules | ecosystem: Host-associated > Plants > Roots > Nodule...
ATGAATTGAAAGAGAAGGATTCATTACAACTTGTGATTTCTCAACAAAGGATGAAGAATCCACCTTCTATCACTCTCACTCTATGAAGAACAAGCCCTATCTCTCTCTCTCAGACTATTAAAAGATATTATATGAGATTCTAAGATATTTTCAATGAATGGAGCAAGTGAGCTTTTGTAGACTTTCTGATCTGCATCAACTTGCCTCGCAAGTAGCTTTATTCGCCATGGCAAGTTGAGGTTACTTCACCAGTGGGTTTGTGACACGTCACCTCTGAGGAGATTTAGCCGCCCTAACTCGCCTCGCGAGTAATATTGTTCGCCATGGCGAACTCTTGGCTTCCTTGCTCGCCTTCAGTTCGCCGTTGCGAGTTGGAGGGGTGTGATCTCTGGTGCTCTCTGGAATTGCTCGCCTTTCTACTCACCATTGCGAGTTTGTTCACCTTTTACTCGCTATTGCGAGTTGGAGGCGAGTAAACTATGGTGCTCACTGCCTCAGCTCGCCTCTGACTCGCCTTTCTTCACCAATCACTCGCCATGGCAAGTAAACCTTTGTACTTTTTCTTTGTTTTTCTTCTTTGCTCAATGTCTTGAGTTTAATTCCTGCACAATTGGGTAAAGTAAGATAGATAAAGCGTAACAGGGGCATAATCACTTATCTCTCGGCTTTTCCCTAAATAACTTGCAAAACAAGTAACAAAAGTGCCTTAAATATTCATTTGAGTTACTACTTTCTGACACTTATCACCTGTTAGTTTGAAAGAGAGATGAGTATGATCTTTTTGGGTTGATCGTCTCTTTGCTTTTTCCTTTCAGGTCTGATCATGGCAAGCAATTCAAGAAAGGATAGTGAGGCTGCGCATGAACACTTTTGGGTGGGGAAGGAAACCCTAGAGGCAATTTTGCTTTTCTCGACTGATGGTGCGGCGAGAATCCCACGTTGCCTGATTGGGAGGAGAGAAGATTGGGAAATTACTCTTCCCATTACCTCACGTTTAACTTCTTTTGGTTTTTTTAACGTTTCACTAACGGCAGGGACCAAAAGCAATGTTTTTACAAAGTGCAGGGACTGAAACCAAACAATAAAAACTGCACGGACCAAAACCAAAAAGTGGTGTAATTGCAGGGGCTTATCACACATTTAAACCTAAATTTAAAAATGATTTTTTTGTTTATAATACTGATCAGATGATAATATAAATGAACATTTAATTTGTGGGTTTCGCCCAGGGCCGGCCCTAGGCATAGGCCGGGGGTGCGACGGCCTAGGGCCCATGCCCGTAGGGGGTTTGATCACCACAAAAAGACTGGAGCCATGAATTCTCTGGTAAGTTTCAAGTTACCTATATTTTGGTTCAGGTTCATATTGATGATGATCCATTGGCCTTCGATAACTTGTTTTTGTAATATATTTGTAGGTACGAGCGGCAACAATTATCACAAACGCACCTTATATTCTGAATGTTGATTGTGATCAGTACATCAATAATAGCAAGGCTCTTAGAGAGGCCATGTGTTTTATGATGGACCCTCAACTTGGCAAGAAGATCTGCTATGTACAATTTCCACAGAGATTTGATGGAATTGATCAACATGACAGATACTCCAACAGAAATGTTGTATTTTTCGATGTAAGTTTTTGCTTTTTCGATTCTTTGCTTTTGTCAATGTTTTTTCTTTCCTCCCTTTGTCTTGACAAGTTAACTACCTAATTGAAAACAGATAAACATGAAAGGATTGGATGGATTACAAGGTCCAATTTATGTAGGAACTGGATGTGTTTTCAGAAGGTATGCATTCTACGGTTATATATGATGCACCTGTCAAGAAGAAGCCGCCAAGCAAAACCTGCAACTGTTTGCCAAAATGGTGCTGCTGGTGCTGTGGCTCTAGAAAGAAAAAGAATCTCAACAATAAGAAAGATAAAAAGAAGAAGGTGAAGCATAGCGAAGCATCAAAGCTATTCACGCACTTGAAAATATTGAGGCAGGGAATGAAGGTTAGAATTTTGGATCAATATGTTGTGATTACTTTATGATTAAAACTTCTATTTCAGAAAATTTTGTTGATTACAATAAATGCTAACTATGTTCTGCTTTAGGAGCCGTCATCGAGAAATCATCCAATTTGACTCAATTGAAAATGGAGAAGAGGTTTGGACAGTCTCTAGTGTTTGTTGCCTCTACAATAATTTATAGATTTTTCAGAACTTTTTAAGAAAAGCAGAAGCTATTCTGTGTTTGTTTACTGTGTTGAAAAACAATTTTTTCTTAAAAAATCATCTATCAAAACAAAAGTGATCTAGAGAAGCAACTGAAAACTGTTTCTCTTTTGAAGCAGTTTTGGGGATTTATTTAGATTCCTATTTTTTTCTTTCCAGAAGTTATTTTCAACGAATGAAAACTCCTAGATGTGATTATTTTAAAAAATAGTGCTTTTTTATAAGAAAGAAGCTGTAACGAACATGCCTCAAAGAATAGTAGACACAGTTACTAACATACCATTTTATTTTTTATCTGATATACAGATAAGCAACTATGCAAGTCTTGTGTTCATGGCCCTCTTCATATCCATCGCAGCAACCGGTATCCTTGAGATGCAACGGGGTGGTGTTAGAATAGATGATTGGTGGAGGAATGAACAGTTTTGGGTGATTGGAGGTGCTTCATCACACCTTTTTGCCCCTTTTCAAGGTTTGCTCAAGGTTTTAGCTGGTGTCGACACAAACTTCACTGTTACATCAAAAGCAGCCGACGATGGAAAATTCTTGGAGCTCTACGTATTCAAATGGACTTCACTATTAATCCCTCCAATGACGCTATTAATCATGAATATTGTGGGCGTGATTGTTGGTGTCTCCGATGCGATCAATAATGGTTATGACTCATGGGGACCTCTGTTCAGTAGATTATTCTTTGCCCACTGGGTCATCATACATCTTTATCCATTCCTCAAGGGTTTGCTTGGGAAACAAGATAGGATGCCAACCATTGTTTTGGTTTGGTCAAGAGATGGTCCTGTCTTAGAAATTTGTGGATTGAATTGTGAGGATACATGAAGAATAAATGAAAGCTGAAAGAAGGTGTTTTTGAAGAAGCAATCAATGCATTGAATACGGCACGCTTCACATCACAATAAACGAAAAAAGTCTCACGAATTTTTCGATGGAAGTTGTATTTTTCGAGTGTGTAGATAAAGAGGAAGGAGAGAAAATGGAAGGGAAAGAGGGGGGAGTTTGACACATTGTTACCTGTAATAGAGGTATTTTATTTTATTTTTTTCATTTTATTCTTTGATTATATTTTCTGTGGTTTTATTAAGTGTTGCTATTCTCTTTTTCTAGTTGCTTTCATGTATTCTTATATAAGAAAGAGGCATTGAATGATATGATAAGTTATTCCCTCTTACAAAATAGAGGGACCAACAGTCTCAAGAATTAGTTATTTCATATTTTAAGGTATGGTTTTTTGTTTAAACCTTGTGACATGAGATTTCTTCCTCATTTGTAATACCGTCAGCTATGGATATTCTTGTTCTTCACATGTTCTTGATGTTTCTTTCGGTTTGAAGAGCATGCTTGTTGGCACTCGAAACTTGGGTGTGATATTCTATCACAATTGACGGCAAAACTCTACTTTATGCGTTTAATTTAAAAATGTAGAAACTTGATAGTTAGCTGACTAATTATTTTTTAAACTCAAGATTCTCTAGTATAATCTGATTTGCTATTTTAGGTTACTTCAAAATAAAGAAAATTTGAGGCATGGGTTTGTGAAAAACCGATACCGAGTATGTACTTTGGTATGCATATGGTATTTGTACCATATGTCATTCTTTTCCGCTATTTTGTTGCGAGTGAAATTTGAAACGTTCATATATATTATAACGATATAATGTTTTACTTGTTTATTTGAGTTTTTTGGTTGTTGAAATCAAACACAAATTTGACCTTTTAAGCTTTTATTGTGATCTTGTGAATTGAAATATTTAGCTATCTCATGTTATATAAATAGAAAAACTCATGTTTTTTTTTTTACATCTGTACTTTGTTATTTTAAACATTCATATCTTGTACTTGGTACCGAATTCTTACCTATGCATCCTGGTATTTTCAATGTTAACTCATTTGGTGGAGCAATGCATGGAAGCAGAATACTTTACACATGGGTTTGTGTATTCTACCACAACATGGCAATTAACTAGTACACTATCTATTTGCTATTCTGAACATTGTACTTTAATCTACCTTCCTCTCCATCTTCGTTGTCAAAAAATTATCAAGAGGCTTCCCTACCTATTCTTTTAGCGTTGAAATTAAAAGGGTGACTTATAAAGAAGAAATATCCCATAGTTGCATAATAGATGCAGGAAGAGTAAAAAAAATATAGAAAAATTACAATTGTGTACTATAAAGTGATGAGAGAGTTTATTTTTCTAGTTTTTCAGTCTTGTGGATTAAAAGAGAGCATACTTTCTTGTGTACAACCTTATAGACGATAATATATTTAGTAGTCTTTTTTTTTGAGAGAATATATATTTAGTAGTCTGTTTAATATTATTAACTAACAACTATTTCTTATTTTCTCTCAAAAAAAACTATTTCTTATTTATTTTATAGATTGACCTCTTAATTATGTCTCTCTTTCACAAAATAGGAAAATACGTAGTAAAAAAATCAATATAATAAAAAATTTATTATATGATTGTTCACATTTCGGCTAGGATCAGTTGCAGTAAAAAATTCTATTCTTTAATATAAATATTAAAATAGCATGTAGAACGGTTTGTAATATTTCCACAGACAACTTAATCTGGTCCGACTTAACTAAGTGTAGGTTAGATTGGATTGGATTGGATCGTTCACTTTTTTGTTTGAAGGAGGATTGGATCGTTCATTGTAAGGCAAAATAAATCAACATATAAAATGTATAATAAAATACTAAACATTAACATTATAAAGTAACAAGTATCAATTATATTTAAAAAATATGAATTAGTAAAAAAAAAAAGATTATATTAAACTAATAAGTAGTATTACTTTTTTTAAAGGCTAATAAGTATTACTAAAAACAACTAATAGTATATTGATTTAAGTAAGTGTTAAAATTTATCGATGAATTTTACTTTGGTTCCAATAATATTTGATTTTGTTCCATTTTACTTTTTTCTTTAAATTAGTTTAATTTACAGTTTTTAATTTATACCTGTTTAAATATGAATACCCCTACTTTTATCTTCTAAATAGATTCTCAATATTTGAAGTCTTAGATAATAACTCTTGATCACTCTAGTTCAGGTGTTACAAACTAATCCATTTGGGAGTTAATTACTGATGTCTAGATTGGGAGATAGGATCCGATATGCACAAACTACATACCAGAACATAATGCAGAGTACATAGCTTATGTGAAAGCTCTGCTACCTGTGAAATGGTGGCATCAATGTCATTCGTAACACGTCAACGACAACCTCATTTAAAAGGAGGATTATCTTCAGCACGCTCTACGCATGGACCTGTGTTTGCTCCTGCCTGTCGAGTTTCAATGGAAGCGGTGAAATTTTTACATAAAATCTTAGGCGTGCTATCCAAATCCTTTATCACTAGATCAATCCATGTAGAACTTCTTTCAATACTTTTTCATTCCCTTGTAAACTTGTAAATCAATGTTCTTCGTACTGAAGCACTAATTCGGTCTCCCTACATCACAAAGAACGGATTTAACGCTAGAACGGATTTGACGAGAGTCTCACAAGTTACGTGGAACTACCACTTGCCTGTTACAGCAACCATTGTTTGTCAATTATTTTCTTCCAAACCGCTACATACAAACGACCCAAACCCATCTTTCCCCTTTCTCTTTCTCCAGGAAGTGATTACACCCTTTACCTCAACTTAGTTTCACACCCTCCATATCTCTCTACTATTTCACATCCTTTGTAAATTACCCATTCCTTCAATTGATGTTTGAGATTTCCCTTTTCTATGAAGGGTTGGTGGTAGAGTTTTGACAAAGCAGATTCAAATTAGAATAATCCACCGCCATGGAAGATGACTAAACAGAGGTGTTGAGGTTGCGAGAGATGGTGGTGTCTTTGTGAGAGTTGTGAATATGGGTTGTAGACTGGGTAGTATAGGTTGTGAGAGATGGTGATGTCTTTCCGTTTGCTTGAAAGAAAATAAATAAATAAAGAAATTAGCATGTATGTTATGAAGTTTCGCTTAAAATAGCTCACATATACACACACACGCTCGTGAAATTGACATGACAATGTCAAGAAGTATATTTCAATAGGAGTCTGGAAGTATAATTCTTGATGAATTTATTTTAGTCTAAGTGACACATGAATATGTGTTTTAATCTGGGGGTATATTTACTGATAAATCTCATCCGGAAATACATTCCCGACTTCATTAGCATGTGTTTTGATTGAGGGGTTAAGAGGAAAAAGGAGGGGAGAACTCACTTTTATTTTTAAAATTATGATCAATGTAAAATATTTTTTTTAATAAATGAAGTGTTTTTGAAATATAATTTTAGCCTTTTATCATTTGGCTTCACCTCCACAACCATAGACAACTATACCATTTCCATTACAACAATAAATGGCTACGACATTCACAAACTTGTTCTCATTGATTTAAATACTACACCTTGTTATCCGCCGTAAGCAAGTACTCAAGTCGCCTTCTCATGTCTCTGCCGGTCTGAATCCACCGTAACCGTCGCCGTAGTAAGCTGTTCTCGGCCTCCTTCTTCATCAATTTCAAATAAAAGTGACCCACTCGTGTGGTGCCTAGAATATGGATTTACAGATTCAAGGTTAGTTTCTCTCCTAAAGTCCATGTCTATTTTCTGGCTTTAAGTGGGAGTTTGGTTGTTTCGATTGTTTGTCCTCAATCTGATCGATTGGTTTTTGTAATTGGTTTTGGTGAGATATGGCTTTGAACATTGTGATCGTTTTTGTACGGATTTGATGAGATTTGCGGCTTAAACTTGTACACACATTGGGGGTTAGGTGATTTTGAAATCTGTGGAGTGATTGTTATTGATTTCGTTGCTGGACTCTAGGAATGAATGTCTGGTTTGTGGAGGAGCACTGCTATTGTCCGAACCAAACCTTTATTTTCTGACAGTGTTGTAATGGTGAATGTTGAACACCAGCCCCGCCAAGAGTTATGAAAATTATTAGCTGGAATTGTCGTGGTTTATGTAGTCCACGTGCAATTCCTAAGTTAAAATACCCCGTCCGTGTCTATAAACCGGACGTTCTCTTCTTATGTGAGACTATCTATATTTCTAATAAAATTGAGAACTTAAAGTATGGCTTGGGTTATGATTGTTGCTTTACTGTCAATCGTCAAGGTCGTAGTGGTGGATTGGTCTTTTATTGGAATTTGAATGTGAGTTGTTCTATTCTTAATTTTTCCCAAAATCACATTATGCTATTCTTCAAGATAATGGTCAAAGAAAGTGGAGGGTGACAAGTTACTATGGTTTTCCGGAGAGTGGAAGACGTAGGGAAGCGTGGAATTTTCTACGACAATTAGCACTTGTATCTGACTTGCCTTGGTGTATCTTAGGTGATTTTAATGATATAATGTCACCAAATGAGAAGAAGGGAAGGACAGATAGGGCTAATTGGCTTATCAATGGATTTCGGTCAGCTGTACAAGACATGGGGCTGAGTGATGTTCATTTGGAGGGATACTTGTTTACCTGGTTCAAGAGCCTTGGCACTAATAGGGCTGTAGAGGAACGTCTGGACCGTGCACTGGCTACAAATTCTTGGCACTCTATGTACCCGAATGCAGTTCTTGAAAATCTACCAGCTCCGGCTTCTGATTATTATCCCATTCAATTAATTTGTGATCTAAATAATAGTATCAACATAACTCTTTCTCGATTCAAATTTGAGAACGCATGGTTGGTAGATCCTGATTTCGGCAGTTTTGTAAATGGAAAATGGCAGTCCTATGGTGATAAATTAATTGTTGACAAACTGGACATGTATGCTTCAGATTTGGTTGTCTGGAATCGAACTCACTTTCAGCAGATGCGTCGCGATATTGACATTTGCCGGATGAAGATAGATGTTATGAGGGGAAATGTTACAGAAGGTAATATTGTGGTGTTTAATAATCTCCGAAATCAGATGTCACAGTTACTCATACAGGAAGATGCTTTTTGGCGCCAGAGAGCTAAAGCTCATTGGTTAAGGGATGGTGATTTAAATACCAAATTCTTTCATGCTTCTGCAACATCTAGAAGGAAGGTAAACCGTATTTCATCTCTGGTGGATGCCTCTAATCATAGAGTTACCCAAGTCACTGATTTATATAATGTAGCAAAAGATTACTTCGTAAACCTATTCCAAGCTCAGAACAGTGATGTTGCTCCGGTTATTAACGTCATTGTTGAATCCATATTTGGGGAAGATAACCTCAAGTTAACCTCACCATTTATGATTGAAGAATTTAAGGAAACCATTTTTTCTATGAAACCTGACAAGTATCCGGGTCCAGATGGTTTCAATCCTAGTTTCTTTCAAAAATTCTGGCCTATATGCGGTGAAGAAATTTTTAAGCAATGTTGTGGTTGGCTAGATTCAGGCGTATTACCGCCTACCCTAAATATGACGAATATTGCTATGATCCCAAAAGGTGACTCCCAGGTCTCTATGACAGATTGGCGCCCAATCGCTTTATGCAATGTTGTGTATAAAATTGTAGCCAAAGTCCTTGCAAATAGATTAAAAGGACTTCTCGACAAGTGTATTTCAGATAATCAATCTGCTTTTGTTCCCGGAAGATCAATTTTGGACAATGCGATGGCTGCAATTGAACTTGTGCACCATATGAAATCAAAAGTGTCAGGAAACAAAGGTGACGTGGCTTTCAAGCTGGATATTAGTAAGGCATATGATAGGATAGAGTGGAACTATTTCAAGTGTGTTATGCTTAAAATGGGTTTTTCTCATCAATGGGTTAAGTGGATAATGATGTGTGTGGAGACTGTCGACTACTCAGTAATAATCAATGACGAGGCAGTTGGGCCTATTATTCCAAGTCGAGGACTAAGACAAGGTGATCCTTTGTCACCATACTTATTCATTATTTGTGCAGAAGGACTTTCCTCCTTAATTCGGAAGGCTGAAACTAGTGGGAACATTCATGGAGTCATAATTTGCACAAATGCTCCTATAGTCTCTCACTTGTTGTTTCCGGATGATTGCTTTCTCTTTTTTAGAGCAGAGCCTGCTGAAGTGACAATTATGAAGTATTTGGGATTACCATCTACGATCGGAAGGAGTAAAAAAGCGACGTTTAATTTTATCAAGAATCGTATTTGGAAAATGATCAATTCATGGGGCAGCAAGTGTCGATCAAAAGTTGGGCGTGAGGTACTTATCAAATCAGTTTTACAGTCTATTCTAACATACTTTATGAGCATTTTTACCCTTCCTACAACTCTGTGATGAAATAGAAAAAATGCTTAATTCATTTTGGTGGGGCCCTTCTGGTGTTCAAAACAAAGGTATTCACTGGCTTTCTTGGGATAATTTATCTACGCACAAAATTGATGGTGGAATGAGCTTCAAAAGCTTGCCTGTTTTTAATCTAGCAATGTTGGGAAAGCAAGGTTGGCGTATCGTGACTAATCCAAATACTCTCATTGCTCGTATATATAAAGCGAGATATTTCCCTCGTTGTGATTTTCTTCGTTCAACACTTGGGCATAAGCCTAGTTATGTGTGGCGGAGTCTCTGCAATTCAAAATTTATTCTAAAGGCTGGAAGTAGATGGAGGATAGGCGGAGGTGATGACATTTCAGTTTGGTATAATAATTGGATTGCAGGAGATGTTACTTTAATCCCACCATCTCAAGGTGACTTTCATCTCTCTAACTTAAGGGTGTAACATTGTATGCTACATAATCATAAGAATTGGGATGTTCCTTTTCTGGAATCTATTTTTGATCAACAAACTGTCAATCATATCACCAATACACCTTTGTTTACTTCAGTGAAAGAATATAGACATATATGGAGTAAAGAAAATAATGGAGACTATTCAGTTCGTAGTGCCTATTGTCTTTGTATGCAAGAACTACTCGATGTTTCTGCTTATAAAATTCCTGGAAATTGGGCAAATATATGGAAGTTAAAAGTTAAAAATTTCATGTGGAGAATTGTTAGGGATGTGTTACCAACAAGAATGTGGCTCAGAGATAAGAGAATGAATTGTCCGGACAATTGTGTGCTTTGTGATTCTGGTGTAGAAACTAACTTTCATCTATTCTTTCCTGTCCAAATAGCAGTAATGTTTGGAATTTGTCTCCTGTATCCGGTGTTGTCATGTCTGTTACAAGTGAAGAGGTAGACTACAAGGCTTGTATTTTTCGCATTTTACAGGACTTGTCAAGTGGAGATGCATCCTTGTTTGCTTGTATTCTTTGGAGTATATGGAAGCAACGCAACAACCAGGTATGGAATAACGTTACAAATGCGCAAGCCTTTGTTTTAGAGAGAGCCGAGTCCTTGCTTTATGAATGGACAGCTGCCAGAAATGTTAAAATCAGAACAGATTCCGGTGGAACCAGAATGCTACAACAACAGCAGCAAAACCAAAGGGTTAAGTGGCAGAAACCAAGCACAGGTAGATTCAAATGTAACGTAGACGCTTCCTTTCCAAATAATGACAACCGAGTGGGTATTGGCGCATGTATTAGAGATGAGGAAGGCATGTTTGTGCTTGCGAAGACGGAATGTTTTGAGCACAAGCATAAGGTGCATATTGGAGAAGCGTTGGGTTTGTTATCAGCTCTTCACTGGGTTCATGAATTGAGGTTAGGACCAATAGACTTTGAACTTGACTCAAAGAAGGTTGTCGACAGCTTTGCCTCTAATAAGCAAGATTATATGGAATATGGTGCTATTATCAACGAATGTAAATCCGTATTTAGTTAGTATTATGAAAACTCTAGTGTTGAGTTTGTACGGAGACAAGCAAATGAGGTTGCCCATAAGTTAGCAAAGGCGGCCCTATTGTCAGCTAGTTTCCAGCTCCTAGTTGAGCCACTTGATTCTATTGAACACATTTTAACTAGTAAAATGATATAAGACCTTTTCTTTCAAAAAAAAATACTACACTTTGTTAAACCGTTTTGGGAAAATATCAACATCACATCCGTTTCTTTGGGAAAATTTAACCCTTTTAGAAAAATATTGGTTTTTATTGAAAAAAAAGTGAGTTTTGAGTCGAATTTAGGCATACCCTTTCGTGATCAAAGAGAAAAAAGGTTTCAACAGACCCAAAGAAAAATATGGTTTTATGAGAGTTATGAAATGAGAAAATTGCAGAAACAAATATTTTTTTTTGATAACGCAAATTGCAGAAACAATTGAAGAAATGAAAAGGATGAAAAAATTAAGACGGGGTGTTGATTTTGTGATGGAGAATTTAAACCCAATTTTATTAACCGTCTTGAAAACTTTTCCAAAACATTCCGCTTTATTTATACTTTTGTGATCTAAACTGCATTTTAGCCATGGCTAAAATACCAAAAATCTTTTTACAAATTTTCAAGAAATTTATTCAATTTTAGAAAACTTTTTAAATGTTGAAAATATTTTGCAGGTGTGAAGTAAAATGACAAAAGGTTAAAATTGAAATTTTTATAGTTTGTAGGGGGAAAATATAAATGTGGGAGTATATGATAAATTTTTCACAAAACAAAACAAGAATGGCCTAATAAAATATAGGCTTGAACTATTTAGCACTCAATCCGGAAATGAAAATTGTTTTCTTTAGGCATCTATGAATTGCTTGCAGACACACTAAACTATCAAAAAATACTTTAGCGACAATTAATTACCATCACTGAAAAATGATCCTGTAAAAATAAAAACACATATTCTACTTGTGTAATTTGAAATACTTTTTATTTTTAACCCTTCAATAAGCACGAAGTCTATTAAAAAATTTCATGATTTTTTTCTGGCATGTTTAAAATGTTAAAATATGTCTTTCTAAAGAAAAAAAAAAGATTTTTTAACAAGAGAATGATTCATTATGAATTTTCATTCTGCATAATTATGAATTTCATAAACAATTCATAATTAATTCATACCTGATTAAACACAAAATTTTATGGTGAATGTTCTTATGATCTTCTTACATTGCCTGCAAAATTCAGAAACAAAATTTGAAATCACTCAGAACAAAATTGTAATTTTGCACGTTTTGATTGAAAAATCAAACTAAATTGAGGCATCTTTTAAATGCTATGAAACTTTTTTGATCTTTTTAATGTATTTTTATACACGTCTCTGCAAAGAATCGGCTAAAAAATTGATTTTTAGATTGAGATTTCCGCTGTTTCGTTTTTTGAGTTTTTGGCGCTTTAAAAATGCATAATTAATTATTTCCATGTTGAAAAATTCTAATTTTTTGTGGAAAGCCATATTTTTACGTTCTAAACATGCATGTAGAAAATCATTGGGTTCACAGGGGTCAAAATTTCAACCTCTATTTTGATTTTTTGAGGATCATTCTCTAGACTTGTGAGTATTACATGGTCAATTTAAAATAATTAATCATTTATATAATTATGACAATGTTACCAAAGATACAAATGAATGCATTTATTATTGGGTCTTGCTAACAAGTGTCTTAAGACCATCCTCAACGGGGTCTTAAATTTTGAAGCTTGGTACCAATTACGTTCTTTAAGTTATTTAGCCGTAACAATTTGGGGATTTCAGACTTAAATATGTAAGTTATTCAGGGTCTAACAGTTACAATTAAATAACTTAAAGGACCTAATTGTTACGAAAAATACTTAAATGACTAATTTGTTATAGTAATCCCCACACTATTTCAATATTAAAAAATTTATATGTAATTGTATATAGTTATTGATAATTGATTACTGAGTCTTATTTAAAAAAATTGTATAAGATATTGTGTTGGAGGGATTGAATGTTTATTATATACTACTAATAAAATATTACAAATAAGTGATGTGTACACGTATGATCCATTTAAATACAAAAAATGATATTTTTATTGTTGAAGCTCCGATACAGAGACCCCAACCTCAATATCCGTGATATTTCCTATGTATGGGCCTGTGGCTGCCGTAAAGGAAACTATGAAGCCCGAATACTTCAAAATAGAGACGTACTCGTATCGGATACCGATACTCCACGAATACGCACCACAAAATATCAGAGTTAATTATTTAAATTTAAAAAATATATTTTAACGGATACTTATTCGATACTCTGCAGATACACAAGGATACTTATAAGATACTTCACATATATGTATCCTACAAAAACATGAGGAGTAAAAAAGTGAGACAATGTTGTAAACATTCAATAGAGATGTATATGATTCAATTATAGATATGCATAACTAGAATTGTTTCTCGATAAACCACATAAAATTATACTTCTTGTGGATAAAGGTAACGAGAGAGAGGTAATTCAGTTAATCAACATTAGATAAAATTTGTGTTGAGTTCTTTTAATTAATGTTTATTTTCTTCAAGTATTTTACATACATATAAGTTTTAGTATAAATTTTTTGTTAACGTATCTTAACGGTATCATATCCTAAATTTTGAAAAATTCGCGTATCCGTATACCCGTATTGTATCATACCCGCACCAGTATTCGTATCCAGTCTTCATAGAGGAAATGTATATAGACAAAAATGCTCACAAGAGTACAGAACAAGAAAATGGTGACAAAGAAACATAATTTTTTTTAAGGAATTGCTCAAACATGAAAAAGAAGATGAAAAAGTGGGAAAAAAAATGGAGAAATACTTACTTGGTAACGAGACCTTGCATAGTGTTTAGGCACACACAATGATATGATAAAAGTTTAACTATTTAGCCAAAGATCAATAGATACAAATGAAGGAAAATCGAATTTGAATCAGAATAAAGCAGCGAATAAAATTTTTCGATTTTCTTTCCTTGGATCATTACAAATTGTTAAGAATTAGTGATTCGATTGTTACCTCGAAGTGTGGATTCTGGAATCTGGTATCACGATCACAGCAAAGCAAGCAGCAAGCAGCAAAGCCTCTAGCAAGACCACACGAATGGTGCTCCTCCAAGTCTCGGTGCTAGCTAAGGAATTAGAAGTTTCAGAGAGTTAGTGTTTCTCCAAAAACGTGCAACATAAAACTTCAGCACTAGGGTTCTATTTATAGAACTCCTAGCGTGCTCTGCAAGTCAGAAGTCACTATTGGGCTTCAGTAAGCCCAATAACGAGTTTAGTAATTTTGCTAACTAATTAGCGTTAATTACTAAATGCACCCCTTATATAAGTCATACTTATATATTTCTCTTTTGACCGTTCTTTGTGTGTGACCGTATAGGTTCTAGTCATGTTGGCAATAATATTAAATCTAATATTTAATACTATAAACAATGAATGGTATCTAGCAACACATCATTGCTATCCAAGTGACAAAAATGTCAAGTGATCTGACAAAACCATTTCCATGATAATATTTATGTGTACGATTACTCCTTTATCCTAATATCTATATTGATCTCAAGGAATAGATATTGTCACCCTTGTAAAGATCAATATTTATATTTCTTGATCCCGAAATATACTGAATAACGAATAAGTCCAATATCTCATATTGACTTAGTTCGGCATGACCATGCAGTTTTACAGTCATATTTCATCAAGAGGCCTAAAGATATATCTCCTGTTATGAGGAAGGACAAATCTCATCCAAGACACTCATGTCCCTCAACATGATTCATCAAGTACCCATCAACCAACGTTATGGTTATCCTTTTACAGACAACGTTAGAATGGCAACAAAGCACTTGAGTCCACATCTAGGGATCATAATGGTTTCAGGTCTAAGAGCGATATACACTATTATCATTATGAAAATATCTTATGACAATTTCATAACATACCATGTAGTATTCTCACGGTGGGTCAATCCAGTATAAATATTACTCCTAATATTTATACCTATGTATTGATGAGTAAAACCGCAAGTGTACTGTTCTACCGAAGTAGTAAAAAGAGAGTATCGTTCCAACATGGAGTTGTTCAATTTAATTAACTTTTTAAAAGATGATTAGAAGAAAGTTTGGTTGTAAAGATTGGGTTTTTAATGGTTAAAAAGAATAATAATAAAAAGTGCCTTTGGATTATTGGTTCATCATAATAACAAATCCTTCACAAACAAACCCTAAACCTAAACTTTATATTCGACCTACTTTCTAAAGACAAGTTTCTCTTTAGCGTATCAAAG
>Ga0228710_1008046_pt1 | contig 15300 bp, 11 predicted proteins | sample MedpolnodulmetaG_FD_177995 | JGI IMG/M metagenome (GOLD analysis project Ga0228710, IMG submission 177995) | Root nodule microbial communities from Medicago polymorpha collected in Santa Monica, California, United States - pink nodules | ecosystem: Host-associated > Plants > Roots > Nodule...
AACAAGAAAATAAAGAAAGAACTTTTATTAAGAAAGACAATTGTCACTATTGAATTCCAAGAACAAAAGATGAATTGTTGTGATAGCTAGCTACTCTATTTATAGTTTACAATGACTTAAGCCCTAAAAAATATAACACTAGAATGTTCCACAAGAAACCACGGACTTTTAGGTCAGAAGTAAACTAATAGGTAGCTTGTCCAGGAAGCAAAAAGCAGCAAAAGTGATCTTGAAGGCTGGCACGGCCGTGTGGCTGGTGGCACGGGCCGTGCCAAGTCTCTGACTTGGGGGATGTTATATTTTTTGCACCGAATCTTCGTATTTTCATCCCGAATCAGCTCCAAATCCCTTTCTTTTGCTCCAAGACTGAATCTTTAGAATATTTGTTCCTGAAATTAAATAACTTGCAATTGAAGTAAAATAATTCTAAAAAGGAAATAAACTTAAATAAAATAAACTCAAATATAAATAAAATGGACTCAAATATTATATTAAAAACACTAATTATTGACTCATCATCAATGTCATTCAAAAAGATAAAAAATTAATATTATATCTGATATATTGTTAGTGTCATTGAAAATATAATTATAGCTCTCTTTTTTTTTTACAATAAAAAAAATATAATTATAGTTTTTTTAAAGGATAATTATGGTTTTTTTATAATATGAAAATGGAAACTATTTATACGTATAATTTTAATCAAAATCAAACTAATTTAATCAAAATAAAAATTTAATAAAAATTATTATTCGTAATTTATACATATTAACATAATAAAAAGAGCAGACATACGGATACGGAAGACCCATTTAAATGTCAATGAAAAATAAAGATAATAATTAATAAATAAAACAGTCAAGGTAGATTCTTTGATAGTAAAATTCAAATATGTGCTCTACAGATTCTTTGGTTTGCATTTTCCAAATCTTTTCTTCGAAAAAAGAATCTATTAGAAGTTGTTGAATTTTACTCCAAAACAAGTTCACATCTACTAATTAACTTCCTTAATTGTAATTTTTTTCTCTTTTGTCGAGGTTGTCATATGATATGAAGCAATGATCTAAGAAGATACAGAAGTTATGCACCAAAATATTCTAATGGTTTCCTTTTCATTTTTTTTCTAAGTTCATTTATATATTAATTATCTCAAGTCATTTTTTTTCAAATACACACTTATGCATTCACAATGTAACATAAGGCTCATTCAACGAGTGCATTGTCTTATAGGCACTATTTCCAATTTCCATGTTGTCGCAAGAATCAAATGAACTAGTTCATTCAATTAGAATGCAACATGGGGCCCATTCATTTAGTGTATGATCATATAGGTATCCCTGCCATCACAAGAATGAAATTATTAAAAAAAGAGTAAATAGGCAATTACCCCCTGAAATTGTAAATTTCGTCAATTACCCCCCTTGAAATTAACAAAATTTCAATTTCCCCTCTGAAATTGCACAACGTTAATCGATTTACCTCCTCCGTCAAATTCTACTGTTAGTAAACATGATGTTTTACAAATACCCCTCTGAAGTTTTGCACTTATGTGCAAAATGCCCCTCGAACTTGAAAATTTATATATTTTTTTCTTATCCTTTAATTTATATACTTAATTTCTCTTTGATATTACCTATTGAAAATACTCCTAAAAACCAATGATCTATATTCGAGCGTTACTCTTTCATAACAAGGGAAGACTTGTGCTTTTTATTAGGCTCGTTTGAATAAATGCCAAACTTGAGCAATTCATTGTTCTACAAGCCAAACTGAAGCCATAAGTTCCTGCTGCATGAATGTTTAGCTAGCCAATTTACGCTACCATGAATAAATTCAGACAAAAGTGCATGAATTGTCTATCTTGGAATTAAGATAGTTATCCAATCTAATTAGCATGAAGAACAAATAGAACCCCATTTATCCAATATACTACAGTATGCTAAATTACCATATAAAGAGGTTCACTCGCAGTTGAATGAAATTTTAACATTATTACATATTAATTAGGGACTTCAAATGAAGTTCGATGTAAAACACATTTTTACATTTCAATTGTATACACCAAAGTACAACTATGATCATCTTCTTTACTATTTTCTTTTCCTCCTCTATGACATCTTCTATTTCTATTTCTCCATTTGTAGAGTATACTTTAAGTTAACTGTTAATTGTTTGCGATTAATATCTTTTGAGTCAAAGATAAGAAAAAAATATATAAATTTTCAAGTTCGGGTGGCATTTTGCACATAAGTGCAAAATTTCAGGGGGGGTATTTGCAATACGTTATGTTTACTAACAGAAGAATTTGACGGAGGGGGTAAATTGATTAACGTTGTGTAATTTCGGGGGGTAATTGAAGTTTTGTTAATTTCATGAGGTAATTGACGAAACTTACAATTTCAGGGGGGTAATTGCTTATTTACTCTTAAAAAAACACAACTGCAACCCACAAGTACAATCTGACTCATCTTTAAGACTTTAACGCCCTTTTTTGTTTTCCGATATTAATTAAAATTTAAAAATAATGATATTCGTGGAGATTGTACAACACAAGGAGAAAGATTAATCGATCCAACTTTCAATAAGTCTTTTTTTTAAGCAAAAGCAAGGTTAATTTATTTCATTCCACTTCTTCAAAAAAAAAATATTTCATTCCATTCAAAATTAACAGATACAAAGTAGATGGTACAATTTCATCTCCAGAAATGACAAAAGTACCAATTTAATCTCATTGAGTTTAACAAACTTTGATCCTTTCATATGCTCAAATAAGAATGCGCAACTTAAAAAAGAATAAGCGGTATTCAAAATTTACAAACAATTTAATCTCTGAGTTTAATAAACTTTTTTTTAATAATCATAAACATTAATTTATCATTTTCTAAAAAAAATCAAAAAATTAAGAATCAATGTCTTGGGACAAATAAAAAAACCAAACAAGCATAAAGGAACCAATGTCTTGGAACAAATAAAAAAACCAAAGATTAGGAATGAAAGGAGTGGTATAATATAAACTATAAACTCTTTTTACCCAAAGTCATGACTCGTGAGCTAACACTCGCCAAAGAAGCGTTAATATCTGAAAAACAATTAGATGTGACGGTGAAATATACTTAAGAGTATTACTTTTCCCACCTTGTTGCCTTCTCGCGCGCCCTGTAAAATTTTCAAAAATGCCCCTTTGCAGTCCGGATTACGTAATCCGAATTGCTTTAGCACCATGAAAGAAAAAAAAGGGTCTAAATGATGGAATTTTGAATTTTGAAGGCGGAGTCCCGTAAGAAGTCTCTTCTAAGGGAGTCTTGATCATAAAAACACAAGGATGGAAACTAGGAAGATTAATATTGTCCTTAAAATGACTATCAATGTTACAAACATGTTCAGAATTGGTGCTGGTTCTGTCCGGATTACGTAATCCGGATTGCATCAGCACCAATGAAAAAAGGGTGTAAATGATGGAATTTTGAATTTTGAAGGCGGAGTCCCGTAAGAAGTCTCTTCTAAGGGAGTCTTGATCATACAAACACAAGGATGAAAGCTAGGAAGATTAATATTGTCCTTAAAATGACTGTCAATGTTACAAACATGTTCAGAATTGGTGTTGGTGCTGTCCGAATTACGTAATCCGGATTGCATCAGTGCCATAAAAAAAAGGGTGTTTAGGGGGTGTTTGGATTATGTAACCCGAAAAAATCATGTAACGCACCCTATTTTTTGAAATTTTCGGATTACAAAATCCGAAAAAAAATCCGTAACTCATTTTTTCACCCTTTAACAAAGGAAAACACCATTCCGGATTATAAAATCTAAAAACTTCAAGAGCATTTTTGAAAAAAAATAAGGCGCGCAAGGAAAGTCATAGAATGGGAAAAGTAAATCTCTCTATGCTTAATGCATTGTAAAGCTCCCATTTTATGCTAGGATAATGCAGGGCGATTCCCTTAGCTTACTTTAGTATATACTTTGAAATATAAGTAGATAAGTTGAAAACAAAATTGAAATTTAATAAAACAAAATATAAGTGTTTGTTTTCGGCAAAATACACGTGGAAATTTGACTCTATTACAAAAGACCCCACCTCCACTGACAAAAGAAAACTTGTGACTCTTGTAATTCAAGCATTGGATCGATGCCTCTAAACTAAAGCTAATTATGTACAGAGGTTACAACAACAATTTTCACAAATACAAAAAATTACATTAATGAATAGGTTCGTGATTCCATCATCCAGACTTGAAAGACGTTGAGTGAAAAGGAAGCCCTGTAAAAGAGACACAGCAGCTGAACTTGTGTTGATACCACCTTCCTGTCATTGTACAACAAATCAATAATATACCATGGGGACAATAGCGTTAGTCTAAAGTCTAAACTGTTGTCTCCAAAAGAATTCAGCATCCACACAACCCAAATCCTCAAACCAACCAAACTTCAAATTCCTATCTTTAAATCTACATTGTTCCTGCTACAGTATCCTCTTCCTATGCCTATCAATGCCGTGTGCCAACCCAAGCTTCATTATTCCCATACAAACCTCCACCTGACATTTAAAATTTTCATTGAGCGCAGCAATCACCAGTGATTCAACTCAAGCAGGACATGAAACAATTCTCATGAACCAATATTAGTCAATTACTCACATCTACACTCCCACTCTAAACAAGCCGATGCTGACGCAAAGCCTTACCAAAATGAGGTTGCATTAATCGGACATACAAACCATTCTTTGCCACCAATGAATCATGGGTCCCCTCTTCCACAATCCGTCCTCCATTAAGCACGACTATATTATCAACATGCCTCATCATGGCAGCCCGGTGAGCTATTAAAATAGTGGTCTTGTTTCCCATTATAAGAGTGTCAAGAGCCTCTTGCACTACACGGCTCGACTCTGATTCAATTGATGAGCTAGCTTCATCCAATAACAAGATAGGTGCATTTTTCAGGATTACCCTTGCAATTGCAATCCTCTGTTTCTGTCCTGGAGTTAAGTCAACACCTCTCATTCCAACATGAGTATCGTAACCATGAGGCAGGCTACTAATGAAATGATGAGCATTAGCTATTCTTGCCGCCTCTTTCATTTCAGCTTCACTGGCATTATGTCTGGCATATATGATGTTTTCCCTTATGGTTGTTGAGAAGATAATTGGTTCCTGCTGAACTAGACCAAGGTGGCTTCTTAGCCATTTCAGATTATATAGTTTTAAATCCCTCCCATCCAGTAAAACTTGGCCAGCAACTGGATCATAATATCTCTCCATCAAAGATATAATAGTGCTCTTTCCTGACCCTGAAACTCCCACAACTGCAATTGTTTGTCCCCCACTGACTTTGAGACTGAAATTGCTTAATACCAGCACTTCAGGACGAGTAGGATAACAAAAATCAACATTTTTCAACTCAATGCTTCCATATACATTGGGTGGCTTCAAGGCTGAGCTTTCGTCAGGATCAATTTTAGGCACGCGGTCTATAATTTCAAACACTGAAATGAGAGATTTACGTCGCTTGAGTATGTAAGGAGCCAATCCAAAAGGCTCCACAAGTGCAAATGTAGCAAATGAGAAAACAATATACTCCTTGAGTGCAGTAGATGCTTCTACATAACTCTTGTTTATACATATTGCAGTGTACCAGAGTAGAAGGGCATTACAAGCAAAAAGTAGAAACTGTGAAAAGCCGAATGCAAAACCAATGGCCAATCCATGAAGAAAGCTCTGCTTAAATATTCTATTTAACTGCAGCCTGTAGAGTTCCATTACCTTATTACCAGCACAAAATGCAACAACAGTGTAAATATTTCTAACTGCATCTTCAAGAACCAAAGATGCCTTTCGGTGCATTTCCTGTATGCCCCTTGAAAAACCAGCAAGCCACAATTTCTGCAAGGTTCAAAGAAACTGCTTAGCACGTGCATTATGGAAATGATAAAGACAAATTAAGAAGTTGATTATGCTAAGCCAGCATTGTTAAGTCATTCACATATTTAGCAACAGCAAGTACAATAGCTTTTAGTAATTGAAATTAAACAATGAACACAAATCAACATAAATGAGAATTTCCGTGGATGAAAATGAATTTCAAAATCGCTGCATTTTGCTAGAGGCATATTTTTCACAAACTAAGTTGACGTGAAAAAGAAATAAAAGTTCATACCAACCCACTCACGAATATTACATGGCAAAACCAAAAGAGTAGATGCATACCTGGGCAATAGCAGAAACACAGAGAACCGGAAGTGTTGCTAAAGCCACAAGAGCTATTCTCCAGTGCAGCAAAACACCAATGAGAAAAGCAACAACAACTGCAGCAATGTCCTGTATAAATATAGAAAGTCTGTTGCTGAAAGCAGCTCGCACAAACGTAGCATCATTGGCCAAACGCATGGATAAATTGTCGGCACTGTTTTCCTCATCATCATACCATCCAATCTCATTACGTAGCATGGCTGCCATGTTGTGTAAACAAATTTAGTAAGGCTCAGAAGTTCAAATTGTTCTAAAAGAAAACTAACAAATATCTTGTGCAATGCCTGAACAATTTCATGAAATATAACAAATCAAATTAACAGATATATTAAAAATTTAACTTGAATGATAAAAGTTATTTTAGAACATTTTAATATTTACAATGACCCCATTATATTCATGTTCCTCTGAAAATGTTAAGTATTAATCAAATAAATTAAGGAAAGCAAATATGTCATTTCATTGAATGATTAACTATGTTATTTTATTAATCAAATAACTGATTCGATATGGTTAATGAAAAGTTCACATTTGTGTCAGAACATGAAGATAATTCATGACCTCGAGAAATGAGTATGATGTGACTTCATGAGAATTGCGAATCAGAATTCAAATTTAATATATCAGGGTGGTTACTGAAGATTCTAAAAAACAAACATGCGCACCTGAGAACATCATTCTCCGGACTCTTTCGGTCATTTTCTCCCCCATTATACCGAAGTAGAAATGCTGTAAAAAGTTGGCAACAACTGTCACAATACCCATGCAGGCAATGATCAAACACCACTTGTCTATCTCCCCCCGCAAGTGATGAGTGTCATCAATTCGATAGTAAGTTGTCACCACCAGGCCGATAACATAAGCAAGAAGGGGATTGAACGCACCAAAGATTGCAGCGCCTATGCTTCCTAACACAGCATAAAGCCACTCAGCAAAACTAAGCTCTGCCAGTCTCCAAAATGAGGGTTGACCTCGATGCCGTGCATCCTTTGTTTCGTTCATTTTCACTGAAAATTCATCAGAATAACTATCTGGTCTGCTAAATGTTTGTGAATGGGAGCGTTCATTTTTAGGATCAGATGTTAAAAGAGGTGAAACAGGGGATTCTGGGTCAGAACCATTTGATGTTTGACGATGCACTGACTGAACATCAATCTTGGGTAACTCGGGTAGTCTCATTTCAAAGCTGTCCTGCCTTTTTATTGACGGCTCTTTCTCGGTTGTATCCAAAGACTGACCATTTTCCATCATCTTCTCAGGTGGTGGGCTCTGCACTTGTGGTGATTCATGTAAGTTAAAGAAGCCATCTGAAGGCCGAAATACAGCAGAAACTCTTTGAAGAGAAGGTGACTTCATCATTCTAGGGGATGATGGTTCTTTGCAGCTATGACTCTCTGAAAAATCTTTCTCAATTTGGAAAGCTGCAGTCTTCTTGTAGTTGCGAGCAGGCATCCTGCATGATAATAAACAAATACATGAATTCCTATATCACTTTTGAAATCCCGAAAACTGTTTAGAGCGCAATAAATATTAAATTTTGTAGTTCTATGATAATACTTTAATGAAAAGAAAAAAAATAAGGATTATTTATATATAATTATATTAAATCATTCTTATTGCAGATTTCACTTCCACTATCAAAATATTTGTTTTTAGAACGAGCCATTTATTATATTTTCCATAAAAGAGACAATAGTGCAAAGCAAAGGCAGAAGCATGATTGCATGCAGTATTAGACCTCTTTGGAAGTTTAGTGGCCTCTTCACATCGAAGTAGCTCTGCATATAAGCCACCCAGGGACAATAATTCATCGTGAGTACCCATTTCAACAAGTTGACCTTCCTCCATAACTGCTATATAATCAGCATTCTTTATAAGACTAAGCCTTCGAGCAATTATTATTGTTGAGCGCCCCAGCATAAGGAGATCCAGAGCCTCCTGAACAGACCTTTCAGCCTCAAAATCAAGTCCGCCAGTAACCTCGTCAAGCAGGAGAATTGATGGATTTAGAAGCACAGCTCTTGCAATAGAAAGCTTTATTTTCTGTTCTTCTGTCAAAGCTAAACCAGCCCTGCCAATCTGAAAGACAGAAGCCCCAGTTTGGGAAGTGGAGTGAGAATTTACAAATAATTGAAAGAAAAGAAAAAAAAAATTATAGGCTTCATTTGATATTCACCTGTGTATCATAACCTTTATCTAATGAACTGATAAAGGTATGTGCGTGAGCTATTTTAGCAGCCTCTTCAATTTGATCCGCGGTGGTATCCCTCCCATATGCAATGTTGTCTCTTATACTCAAACTGAGCAAAGCAGGTTCCTGGGTGACCAGTCCTATTTGGCTCCTCAGCCATTCTAGTTTCAAATTCTTGATGTTTTCACCATCTAAAAGAACTTCTCCTGAAATCACAAATTGGAAAATCATTTAAATCTTTCACCATCTAAAAGAACTTCTCCTGAAAGCATAGATTGGAAAATCATTTAAATCTGAAATGACCTATAGAGTAATTTGAATGAGATAGCATGAATATGCACTGTGAAGGGTAAGACAATTACCTAATGTTGGATCATAGAACCGCTCCATGAGTGGAATAATACTACTTTTTCCAGAACCATTTCTGCCAACAAGTGCCACAGTTTTCTTAGCAGGAACTGTGAGATAAAACCCACTTAAGATAGGGATTTCAGGGCGTGAAAGATAACTGAAGTAAACATTCCGAAACTCTATATTTCCTTGCACGGACACAGGAGCACTTCCGTCATGATCAAAAGACGAGGATGACCGGCTTATCATCTCAAATAGTCTATAGGCAGCTATTCGCCCTTGATCAAATGAGTAGAAATTTGTCGCCGCTTGGTTTAATCCCCTTAATCCAGTAACAAAAATGGTAAGGAAAATATAAAAACAAATAAGAAAATATAGAAGTTAGGAATGATGCTTACAAGCCACTTAGAATGACAGCAAACAGAGCTGTTATAATTTCCCCGCCGTGAGCTTTTCCATGTATAACCAAGAACCTTCCAACCCAGAGTTGTAATGCACAAGAACATATTGCAAGCCCATATGTAAATCCAAGGCCAAGCCCTTGGACAAGACTTATTAATATACCATATCTAAGAGTAGCTTGCAGTGACGTTGCATATGAATATTTCGCCAATGTTTCATTTGTAAATGCAGACAAGGTCCGTATATAGGAAACTGCCTGCGTCGCAATAAATAATACACACTCAGAACCAACAGCACATGAATAATTCATCAAATAATGAGAACTTCACCATTATTGCCAATTCACCAAAATCAAATATAAAGGAAAAAACAAAGATAAAAGCACAACATCTCCAATCTTACAATTAAATAAATGTATTTCCTTCCAACCATAGAATAAACCTCAAAACTATTCCATGTATAATAAATTAACTATGGGTTCAATGAAGCATGTAGACAAATTAACTATGAGTTCAATGAAGCATGTAGACAAATAGAAGCATCAACCGAAGATATTAATAATTTTAATCTATGTATTTGTAACAATTTAATAAGAGCACTCTTTATCAGTACCCTTACTAATGGCCTAACCCTACACCCTCCCATTTATGCTAAAAAGGAGAGAAATTTCTCCTTCTTTCACCATATACATGTCATGGGTGGTAAAAAGGACTGCTGGAGAATATTATTCGATCCATAATTGCAAGCAGAATATTTATAGTTGAAATCTTGAATCATATTATTTCACAGATGTTTCATGAATTATGTCATGGTTTTCTCTTCCAATTTAAATGAACAAAAGATCATCCGTTTCTCTCAAAAAAATTGTTGTCATCTCAGTAACGGCCATGTCAAGCATTTCTATTTCCATAACATAATAAATAAAACAGATAAAATCATATTCTATCAAAGACTTCTTGCAAAACTTCCCTTTAGATGCCCAGTCACAAAATGTAAGACCCTTAAAGCATGAATAATATTATTAGGAAAAATACAGAACCAAATACATGATATGAAAGACTTTTAAACAGATTTCAATCCTTTCTTTCACTAAATATTAAAATCAAAATCCACCATTGGATTGATACATTGAATGTTATGTCTCAACTCTCAAGCATACCATTTGTTCAATAATTCAATGCATAATGAATAATAAATCAAGCAATAAATAACCTGTTCAGCAATGCTGGCAGCTTCGGCATATGCATCTTGGATATTCTCTGCAAGCCTATGAAGGAATATATTTGATATTCCTCCTGCAGCAACAATAAATGGACCTGTAGCCAATGTTATCACTGCTATCTGCCAACAATTGATAAAAGCAATAACAAGACCACTGAAGAATGTAGCCATATTATGAATATAATTCCCAACCTGTATCATTAGAAGTCAATAAACATATTGTCTGAGATGCATGTGTCGAGATATTAACCACAAAGAATAATAAATTTGCAGAGTAAAACATACTTTTTCACTGAGAGCAGACTGAATGAGCAGTACATCACTCAATACTTGACTCACAATGTCTCCGTTATTTCCGTAAGTATCAAAGAAACTCATATCTTGGTTAAGTAATACTCGAACATATTTTGATCTGATGACGGCTGTCTGCCGTTCTCCAGTAAGAATCCAACATGAAACCTCTTTTAAACAAGAAAGAAAAATAAGAACAGCAGGAAACATATATTCAATATCTAATGAAGATTCATTATTCGTGATTAACTTACCAATCCAACCAGCAACAAAAACACCACCAGCGATATAAACAATGGTCAAAGCAAGCTGCAAAAGAAACAACAGCAAGGGTAAGTAAGTATAAGTCAATTTTTAACATCAGAGTCACAAACAGTGGGTCCTACAGAATATATATTTTTTTTTTTAAATGGGTGTCCTTCAGAATAATTAAATTTGTAATGTCATCCAGTTTGATTATTAAATCAACCAGTTGAACCAAGAACCAGGTTTTAAAACATAATCTATAGTCCTTTGTAGGTCAAACCACGTTAAATCATGTCACTATTTTCCTTCAACATAATTGTTGTCTGTGCAGCTGCAGACAACAGCTGAGTTCTATGTATTTGTAAAATGTTGAATACCAATGTGATGGAAGACTCACTAGCATCAACAAAGCTTGTGTTTAAAGGTAAGATTGTCGCAATCCAATATTAGGGTTTAGTAGTGTGATGGAAGACCCACTAGACTCCTAATTATATATATATTTTTGTCAACAATCTGTTTTGGTAATTTTTGTTTACGGTATGGGAAATAATTATTATCACGAAAAAGTTGAATCACAATGGGCAGGGCAACCAACAAGTATGATAGGATCATTTCAATTTTATGATTTCCACCAAAGCGGGAGATAACTATATGATGCTCTTTTAATATACATACGTGTAACCCCGTTTGTGAAATTCGTGAGGAAAATCCTCTGTAATATTTAGCACTCCTCTTACGGTATTTAGGTTGAATTCATGTTTTGCTTGTTACTTAGCTGATATAGAAGCTTAATTTGATATATTTCCCAATATTAGGGTTTACTAGTAATACGACGATGATTGTAATACCCACCCTAGTTGATCCAATGGTCCTTGATTGATCACATCCATTGTTCAAACGCACAATTATCTCGTGAATTTACCTAAATCCACTCTTTGAAAATTACCCTTCCTTTGACATAACCCCAATGAAACCTCAATCCTCCACTAAACCTAACTGTTTTGTAATGCTTGCATCCTGCCATAAGCTATTGTTTTAGATAGGCTGTAGAAGTAAGATGATACACCCCCAACCAATAAAAGACTAGCTTTGACATCAATCTCATCCGTCATAATTTGGTCGACAAACTAAGTTCTAATCACTCTCAAATTCTCACTCTCCAATTCTCCATTTTCTCTCTAGATTCTCACTCTCCAATTCTCCATTTTCTTAACACTTAACCAACTAAAGCTGAAAGAAAAACCAAACAATTTCCAGTATCACTCTCAAATAGCTCAAGGAATTTAATGTATTGATGACTAAATCAACAAGTTAAGCATATTTACTACATACTATAATAGTCCACCTAATTTTCATGAAAAACCAACTCTTCAATCACATCAAACTACAAAACAAATATAACAGTAGAAATCACTTAATTTTCACTAGCTAATTAAAACCTAAAAAGAAGAACACTGATTTTGAATTTCGATCAAAAAAAAAAAATGAAACGAAATCGAACCTCTTTGAACCTATGAAACATATCCTGCTCCTGAGGAACGCGAATAACTTTAGCAAAGTAATGCAAGTAAACAACAAGAGCAGTTCCATGAGCCGCCGCAGCGATAGAACCAACCACCATAAGAAACCAGTCAAACCGGTCAGCACACGCAAATAACCGCGAGAAAGGAACAGCAGCTGGCGGCGGTTCAATATCCTCCATCTCTTCCATCTCCTCCTCCGCTTCCATTTGCTGCGACGCCGAAGTCTCACCTCCGATATCCATGAACGGTGACGGAGACTCCGGCGGCTCCGAAACCTCGGAAACAGGTGTTAACGGTTGCACATGTGGTGGTGACCACCCGAATAGACCTCTAGAAACCATCATCTCCGATCCTAGTCAGCACCGGAATTCAAAAATTGAAAAAAGTTTCTCGACTGAATTGTGAATCAGATCGGTAACTACTTTTTCTGTTGGGGAAACGACATCGTTTTGAACGCCACCGTGGCGGCGCGTGGGTTGACTCGGTCAACAAAGTTCTGTTGAAACAAACTCTTTTCTTCTACGATTCTTCTTCAACTTTGTATCTTTTTTTTTTTTTCTATCGAAGTTTTCGGTTAGGTTGGAAATAATTAGAAAAGTGTGTGCTGTGAGAAAGTATGAAGGAAAAAACTCAGCACAACACAGCACGGAGCTGGAAAATGGAAGAAAGGGTGTTTTGGTAAAATTTAGAAGGAATGATGGTGTTGGTATATGTGTGAACAGCTGGATGATGTGGAAGTAAATTACGTTTAGGTCCTTTGTAAGAGTCGTTGGAGTGTAGTGACACGTGCAAAATATTGGTGTGCGGTGTTTTAATTAATAAAGGAAAGGAGTAATTAATTAAGTCATGTTTCATTTATTGAAATTGAATTAAAAAAATGGAGAGGAGAGCGCTTTTGGTTCTGGCGTCTTTGATTGGAATTAAGAGACGCTTTTTTGTCTTGCCAGTGCATTTCCTCTGTTCACTTTCTCTTTTTCCCATCTGTAATCTAACGCTGGGTTTTTTATTCATTATAATTCAAATAAAATTTAATGTGCTTCTATTTTTGGATTTAATTACCAAAAATGTTAAGAACCTTCTTTTTTAACATCCTTTAATAATAAAAACATTTCATTTTAATTAAAAAAATGCTAAGAAGTTTACATTGTAAGCTATAAATAATTATGTTAATATCTTGTGAGTTTTAAGGTTTGTCCTGATTTAACAAGGCTTAGAGATATAACTTGTATATATATTTTTTTTTATTCTTTTTATATTATTTCTCATAGGTTCTCTACACTCGATATAATTATAATCGAGGTATTGTCAGATATCTTAAATATGAACAAATCTCTCAATTAAAATTTGAACATTGCATTCATTCGTTTGAAGATTTTAACATCTTATACTACATCAAACACCTAAAAATCACATTATATAATGTATTATTAATATGAGAAAAACATGAATGTATTATTTATGTAAATTAGTTTTACACTACCATCTTTTAGAATTTAATTATTTGCAACTATTTTTAAAAGTATGTTTACTAAATTGGTTTATGCTTTAATTGATAAGTTCCCATTAGATGTTGGTATGAAACTAATTTACACTCATCTTGTATCCCATTAAACTATGTTAATATTAATTTTAAATTTAAATTATTTTATGAAAAGCTACTTTTTGTTTAATATCCTTGCGTGTATAACAAAGGATGGAGGTGAATATTAATGTTAACACAACAGAATCAGTAATCAGCTAATTGATGCAATTTTCTTAATTAATTTTACTATTTAACTCTCTTTGCACTTATAACTAATAATAATATTGAGAAGGAATAAATGTCTTTTAGAGTATATGATCAAATAAGTTACGGTATTTATTTTTTATAGATTCTCTCCATTATATGTAATTTATTTGGTTAAAATATTGAATTAGATATTTATTGGTTGTTATCGATTAAAATATTAGTCTGTTGCATTATGTGATTCTAACACGTGAAAATTTCTTGGTTGATTGCCATATATTATACCTTTCTCTTACTAATGGAAAGTTAAGCAATTTGCAGTATGTTATGGAGTAGTTAGATATGAATGATTTTGTGAGAAAAAACATCTTTACCACTTTAGAGATTCTATCACTTTTTGCGGTTAAAGAAGGTGAATAATTAGTTTTCTTTTTGAAGAAAAAAAATGAATAATTTAGTTAACTTTATAAAAGTGACACTTTTTTTTAAAATAAAAACGAAAGTAATATAAGTTTGACCGTAGGGTGGGTAAAAAAACCAAAAACTAAATCAAACTGTTGAACTGAACCGATTCAAACTGATATTGAACCAAACTAGTACATAAAAAATCTGAACTGATCCATACTTAGAGGTTCAGATATAAACTGAACCGTTTTTGAAAAGAAAAAAAACAAAACTGAAGTTAATCTAAAATTGAACCAAAAAAACGTGTTAATTCATTTCACTCCCAAATCAGATCGCAATCCCAAATCAAAAACCCTTATATATCAGTAAAAAATAAACTTCTAGGAAAATTCAACGTCATTGATTATTAAATTTTTTATCTTAACAATTGCATTTATATGGAGAAGAATTAAAGGACAATATTAAATTATACAAAGGAATGGTCAAGAATTAAAGTTGAATATAAAATTCAACTCAAAGTTTTTTATAGGGGGGTGTCCCACAATAAAACCTACGAGAGGACCTATCGACACAGTAAAAAAAACTGTTTATTACAGTATTCATGTCATTAAAAAGTGAAAATAAGGAAGGTTTTTTTCTACTCAAAAGCCTAAAAATCCTAGGCTAAATGCCACCCTAAAAACATAGACAAACAAC
>Ga0228710_1008047_pt1 | contig 15299 bp, 7 predicted proteins | sample MedpolnodulmetaG_FD_177995 | JGI IMG/M metagenome (GOLD analysis project Ga0228710, IMG submission 177995) | Root nodule microbial communities from Medicago polymorpha collected in Santa Monica, California, United States - pink nodules | ecosystem: Host-associated > Plants > Roots > Nodule...
TGAAAAAAAAAGTTTTTTTTTTTTTTTTCCATTGGAGTTTTGCATGCATATTATTTGGTTTTACATTTAGCAAAGATTTATCAGATGTTTTTGTTTTGACAAATAGTTTATCAACATATTGTCTTGAAGTTTGAACTTCCTAAATGTGTCTCAACTAAAAAAAGCACATACATTTCATTTTGTAATGGAATAGAATGTTGCATGGGTCTCAAAGAAGATACCATAATATATCATGTGAAACATAATATAAATCCTTTGCAAAACCAACTTTTTGTGCTTGCACCACTGTAGGCACGTGCATTTTCAGATGGTGTGATATACGAAAACCTGTTGTTACTTCGCTCCCACCCCCATCTATAAATTTTATTTTGTATATAGGTTTTCTTTTTATTATTATTGTGTGTGTAGGAAGCATTTTCAAATATAGTGTGATATACGAAAACCAGTTGTTACTTTGCCCCCACCCCCCATCTTCGAATCTTATTTGGTAACAAGTTTTCTTTTTGTTATTGTTGTGTAGGAAGCAATTTGTAGGGCAACCATAGCACATAAATTTGTACCGGTTTTCATGGGTAGTGCATTCAAGCAAAAGGTAACCGTTAAATTGCCTTGAATTCTTTGTTATATGTTCTTGACCATCATTCCCCCCATTTCTTTCTCAGGAAAACTCTTTTTCAATTGACTCATTAATATGATTACAGTTTTATTTAGTTTGGGTCTTCTAGAGACTTCACTTTGGAAACTGAATTCACTTGGATCATTTTTTGTACAATGATGACTAGTAGTGGTCCATGACACTGAAAAATTTGGATCTGGTCAAATCTAGAGCATGTCATTTGTGTTAATCCTATTAAGAACAATAATCAAACATTAGTTTAGACTTTAAGGGAACTTTGGACTCCTAATTTGAGACATAATATTCTTTATATTTTATTAAAGTTCTTGATATTAATTATCTTAATAATGAATTTTTTAGACATCAATCCCACTAGGAATCATCCTCCATGCTATCATGTTTTGAACCCCTGTTATATTCTTTCACATGCATGCACACTATGTCTGAAACACTAATATGATACAAACTTGAACATTCTATATTTCATGCATGCTCATTGTATTGGATTGAGATTTTAAAAAACTATTTTGGCATATAAAAGTCATGTGAATTTTAAAAGACTTGTTGAAATGTAATGATTAATTGATGCAGGCCTCAAAAATGAGTAGAAAAGGTGTTGGTATTATTGGAAATTACAATTCCCCCCCCCCCCCCCTGTAGCACTCCTTAATAACTGGAATCATAACTAAACCACACCTTCTCATACTGAGCCTACTGCCACATCAGCACTGCTACTACCTAAGTGAGATAATGAAACTGAACATGACTTGTTTCATATGTTGGATTCATGCTAAATATACCTTTTATGTGTTAGAAATATACTAGACGGAATGAAGGTATGCTAGGGAGGAGAGTTAGTTGTTAGGTTGGGTTGAATGGCCAGTTAGTTACGCCCCGCTATGGGTAGTTGGGAGTAGGGTGGAGTGAGGGCCATAGTCGAGCCATTAGTTTGTTGACAAAGATCGAGAGGGGCTTTGTGTCTGTACTGAGGCTCCTTTCTTTGTAAGTGCCTCTGCTATTTTGGATGGAGTTAATGATTGCAGATGGTGAACCCTAGAAGAAGGCTTAATGTCCTCCGTTTGTAGCCACTATTTTCCCCATAAAACTCCATCTTGCCGCCATCCTTCACAAGTTGGCCGTAGCTGTTTGCAAGAAATCCTTCATTGCAATCTCCCCATGTCTACTATTTGATAACATTGATTTTGGCTTGAATAATATGTACAAGCCAACTCTTAATTTTGTATTTTAACAGTCTGATATTTTTTACTTTGTTTTTTCTGGTACAGGGGCTGCAACTACTTTTGGATGGTGTGCTTAACTATTTGCCATGTCCAACTGAAGTTATTAATGAGGAAAAGGTACCAAATACAAAGAAAGAATTGAATGAGATTATTTGAATTGCCTATATTATTAATAGAGGAAAGAACCTAGGCTAGCTAATCATACAACAATCATTTATGGAATTGGTCAAAGCAATTTCGCTCTGAGCCATAATCAGATTTGACATTCTAGAACCAAACACATGGACCTTGATACACTTGTGGCATTGACTTTCACACTAAGGAGAAAGTATGATGTAATTACTTAGTAACTAAATCGTGTTTTCAAGTATGCATGCATAACAACAAAACTCACATATTTTTCCTTGGTTTCTTGCCTGCATTAGTAGTAGTAAACTGATATATAAGCCTGTTTGGATTGACTTATTTGTTCTTGTCTGCTGGTATAAGTCTTGTGAGACTGTTTGAGTTAACTTTTGTGTGTGACTGTTTGGTATAATAATTTTCATAAGCCTTTTTTCAACTTATTTTGATAACTTTTCCAAGATGACTTATGAAAACACCTTATAGCATATACAGAAACAATTTAACGTTATTTTACCATTTTCTATCAAAATTGCTTATCAAAACTTCCACATAAGCGCTTATCATGACAGGCGCTTGTCATGATAAGCACTTGTACTATAAACTGCAAAAATGCTATAAGCTTTTTATACAAAAGTCAATAATATTCTTGGTTTTCTTGCTTGAATTATTCATGGCAGTAAACTCATATTCTTCAGTTAATGTTTTTTTTATACTATTTACTTTCTTTAAAATTTGTCATTGCAGATGAGCGTAATTGATACACTTGCTCATGTTGATTTCACTGCTGAGGTTCAGAACGCTCTGCCTGCCTTTGGTTCCGTTCTTATTCTTGATAGTGATGCTGTTGATGGTGTTGATGGGTTGCAGAGCCACCCCATTGCTGATGATAAGCAAAAGTTAACAGACCAAATTCCAAGACTTGTATTCATCAGAAATCTTAACCAGCCGGGGGCAAATCCGTGGCAAGTTGTAATTCGGGTAAACTTACTTAGGACTAATGGATTGGAGGTCATCATAGATGAGTATTATGTTATTAATCCCAGATAGCAAGCGGCCTGTAGCACCGAATTTATGCTATAGCGGTATAATAGATAGCGAGAAAGCCACTATTGTCAATCTAGGATAGTGGAGCAGAGTTGAGCTATTGTTTCTATTTTGTTTTGTACATCTCAATCGTAATGCTTCACACTGCTATTGATATCATGTGTTTTCTAGTTTTATTGCTAGTTGAACAATTTTGTTTATTTCATAAAGAGAGTTAGAGAACTTCAGTAACATTATCTTCTGTGAGTTTGTCTATATTCTATGCAGAGCTTCTAACTTCAGTTCAGATTTAGAAACGTATAACATTTAATTTTTATTGACCTTGGGCATTTTTATAATTATTTCTCAGTTTTACTTATAATTCAAATTCATATTTTTGTTCTTATCCATAGAACATTTTGATTTATTTTTCAGGCAAGATCCAAGCTCCCGCATCATAGTGCTGCACTACAAGTTCCAATAGGTTTGGGATATAGTTTTAAGGGACTTGTTGATCTCGTGCAATCAAAGGCCTATTTTTTCCATGCTTCAAATGGGTCTGTTTCTTAAACTTTTGCTTTGGTTATGCCTGTGATTATTCATCATAGTACTCAATTATTTCTTATTGCAGAGAAAAGCTTGTCGCTGAGCTAGTTCCTGGATATATAGAAGCCTTGGTGTCAGAAAAAAGGCATGAACTTATAAAAACTGTGTCCGAGGTGGACGATAAACTTGCTGAAGCTTTCAATGGTGACAAGCCTATATCAGCAGCTGATCTTCAGGTGTGTTGAGTAACAATGTCTTTTCTTTTCTTTTCTTTTTTCATCGGAGTTTGGCATGCTAATTATTTGGTTTTACATTTAGCCAAGATTTCAAATATGTTTTTGTTTTGACAAATAGTTTATCAACATATTGTCTTAAAGTGTTGGATGTTGAAGTTTGAGCATCCTAAATGTGTCTCAACTAAATAAAGCACATACATGTCCTTTTGTAATGGTATAGAATGTTGCACGTGTCTCGAATAAGATACCATATTATAGTATGTGAAACATAATATAAATCATTTGGAAAACCCATTTTTTGTCCTTGCACCACTGTAGGCACATGCATTTTCAGATAGTGTGATATACGAAAACAAGTTGTTACTTCGCTCCCACCCCTCATCTATAAATTTTATTTTTGTATATAGTTTTCATTTTGTTATTATTGTATGTGTTGGAAGCATTTTCAGATATAGTGTGATATACGAAAACATGTTACTTTGCCCCCACCCTACATCTTCAAATCTTATTTTGTAACTAGTTTTATTTTTGTTATTATTGTGTGTAGGAAGCAATTTGTAGGGCAACTAGAGCGAGGAAATTTATACCGATCTTCATGGGTACTTCCGGAATTAAGGTAACCGTTGATATAACTCGAATTCTCCGTTGTATGTTCTTTACCATCATTCCCTCCATTTCTTACTCAGGCAGACTCTTTTTTTTAATCTTGACTCATTAATATATGATTTAATTTAGTTTGGGTCTTCCAGAGACTTCACTTTGGAAACTGAATTCACTTGTAGCATTCTTAGGAGAATGATGACTACTAGTGGTCCATGACACTCTGAAAAATTTGGGTCTGCTCAAATCTTATGTCAAATAAATAATAAAAGAGCAATCATTGTCATATAAATCTACTTAGAATAATGTTGTTTAATAAACAATTAATACTAAATGAGCAAGATGATATAATCTAGTAAGAATCCTGCTGTTTTAAAAGCTAAGCTACTGGTGCTTTTTAAGCTTTTCCATTCCCTTACTATTGTGATAGTTATGTAGGGAGGAATCTAGTTTATGCTCTACCATTCTTTTGAAATGTTGGAAACTTTCTTCTGTTATAATGCTGACACATATATTAGGATACAAAGCACCTAGAGGTTTGCACTTCTAGAGCATGTCATTTGTGTTAATCCAATTAAAAACAATACTCCAAACATTAGTTTAGACTTTAAGGGATCTTTGGACTCCTAATTTGAGACCTAATATTCTTTATACTTTATTAAACTTGTTGATATTAATTATCTTAATAATGATTTTTTAGACATCAATCCCACTTGGATATCATCCTCCATGCTATCATGTTTTGTACCCCCGTAATATTCTTTCACATGCAAGCACACTCTTAGGCATGTCTGAACACTAAATGATTCATACTTAAACATTCTATCGTTAGTTGATTATCAATATGATACAAACTTGGCATTCTATATTTCATGCATGCTCATTGTATTGGATTGAGATTTTAAAAAATAATTTTGGCATAAAAAAATTCACGTGAATTTATAAGACTAATGTTGAAATGTAATGATTTATTGATGCAGACCTCATAACAGAGAAGTAGTAAAACAAGAAATTAAAACAAATGAGTAGAAAAGGTGTTGTTATTATTGAATTAGGAATTGCAAATGCAGATGGGAACACACACCCAGTCCACCCAAGAGCTGAGCTCCACAGAGAAATTACAATTCTCTGCCTAACAAACAGCAAACAAACTTCTGCATAACCTCCCCACTTTTTCGTAGCACTCCTTAATAACATAAATCATAACTAAACCACACCTTCTCATACTGAGCCTACTGCCACATCATCACTGCTCCTACCTATTTCTCCTCACATAGACTTTCCACAACTTAGGTGCACTTCGCTGGCTTAAACCACACAAATATTTTTTATCGCGAAAAAGTCTTTTAAAATACCAATGCGATACACGCGTCCTAAGTTCTAGGCCTAAGTGAGATAATGAGGTTGAACATGACTTGGTTCATATGGTGGATTCAAGCCTAAATATACCTTTGTGTTAGAAATATACTAGGCGGAATAAAGGTATGCTAGGGAGGAGAGTTAGTTGTTAGGTTGGGTTGGTTGGCCAGTTAGTTACGCCCAGCTATGGGTAGTTGGGAGTAAGGAGGAGTGAGGGCCATAGTCGAGCCATTAGTTAACAATTGAAGATGGTGAACTATTGAAGAAGGCTTAATGTCCTCCTTTTTTAGCCACTATTTCCCTCATAAAATGCCATTTGCCGCCGTCCTTCACAAGTTGGCCGTGGCTGTTTGCAAAAAATCCTTCATTGCAATCTCCCCATGTCCACTAGTTGATAACATTGATTTTTCCTTGATGGCTTGAATGGCACATACAAGCCAACTCTTAATATTGTATTTTAACAGTCTGATATTTTTAACTTTTTGTTTTTCCTGATACAGGGGGTGCAACTACTTTTGGATGGTATGCTTACGTATTGTTCGTGTCCAACTGAAGCTAGTAATTCTGATCCAATCCCGTCTGAGAATGAGGAAAAGGTACCAAATTTAAAGAAAGAATTGAATGAGATTATTTGAATTGCCTATGTTATTAATAGAGGAAAGAACCTAGGCTAGCTAACCATACACCAATCATTTATGGCATTAGTCAAAGCACTTTCACTTTGAGTCATAATCAGATTTGACATTCTAGAACTAAACACATGAACCTTGATTTGTTGTGTTTTTGAGAAAAACCTCTTGCCAAATCTCTGGCATTCTCACAAAGCCATGGACTAATGTTCAATTTTGTAATCTCGGGGTCAAACTTACGCTTCTTAGTAAAAACGACTGCACAATTCTACACTCAAACTAATTCACTCTCTAATCCTAGGCACCCCATAATAGCAAAGACCACACTGTTCAACTAACTCTTGATAAACATGGTGTTGTGCTATTTTTTAACATACTAAAAAGGAATATTATCGGCCTATTTTAACAGGATACACTTGTGGCATTGGCTTTCACACTAAGGAGAAAGTATGATGTAATAACTTATCTAAGGTACCGTGACCTTTGCATGTGGTTAAATCCTATTTCAAATTATTTGCTTTGTCTTATATATATACTACCTCCGGTCATTGTTATTAGTGAATACAATGCTTGAAATCTTAGTCACCGTTATAAATATAATTTCACTACTTTTACACTTTTTAATGCTAATATTTCTAATACTCATTCAATTCCAAAAAAAATTAACGTAGGTGTTTGATTGAGTTTTCCACTAACTACCAAAAAGGAAAATTTAGTAAACTGGACTAGCATTTTAACATAAAATCTAGAAAATTAATCGCACACCGTGAAAGTATATATTATTTTATTTGCTATAATAGTGACCGGATGGAGTATGATAACACTTCCAATAATTATCTGTAGAAGGCAAATTAAATAAATCCAACTATTGAATCATCTTATATCATGTTTATGGTCATGTATACAAAAATTCAAACAATTTAGACATTTGTTGGTATATATGTTTTAATAATAGATATTTTCATATCTTTTACGTAGTGTATTTTTTTTTTTGAAGGAATCTTTTACATAGTGTATTATACGTTTAAAATAAGATGATGTGATGGTCATATTGTTTAAAGATCTATGAATTTTTATAGGTTTAATGTACTTCATGAGAATTTTCAATTCAACAGTTGGATTGATTTAATTAGCCTTCTACAAAGAGATATTGAAGGTTTAAGTTAGATTTGACTCGTAATGTCAGTGTATCCTGATTCATAATTTATACATATATGTATTGCTTCTTTTTTTTAATTGTGTGAAGAATCTATGAGGGTGTGCTCCGGAAGGGAGATTTCATTACAAACAATAACACTGGCAAGACGTTCAAGGTATGTTCTACTTTGATTGCATTGGTTTTGTGCACATGGTGTTTTATGTTGTAGATCTGTGTTTCTTTTTTACTACAATCTTGGTTTTCTGTTGCTCAATTAGTTCATTTTTTATAAATATATGGCTCAATTTAAGATGACACTCGTGATAGCCTACAATTATAGTTGTTATAATTAAGTTCTGTCTTCGGAAGAATGAATAACAAAGATATACCAAATGATGGGATCTTTTAATATTAATTTACCTCAGATTACCCATTTCTGACTATTCCATGAATTCAAGTCCCTGACACAGTATATGAATTCAAATTCTTGATGCTTCTTACTAGCAATATTGACTATTTTTTCAAGAAACTTGTCCTACAGAGAAGTTTCTATTTAACCATACTACTAATATCATCCTCTTGCATAACCAGGTCTTGTCCCCTCATTTTGTATATATTTTTTTTAAATATTGCTACAACAAAGTCTACTACTTGTTTTAGCTTTTACCAGTTTAATGAGGTATGAAAAATAATTGTAAACGATATGTAGTGGCGTGCACTCAAAAGATCATTTTCATCTATCTGCTTTCATTTATTGTATTTTGAGACTTGTGATTTTGTTGCTGAAGCCTTTCTTCTTTGCAAATGCAGGTTCCTGATTCGATTGAGGTGCGAAAAGATGAGATCGGGGTTAGTTTTTAGATTTTCGCCATGATTTGTGGATCTTCCTATTAAATTGAATGTCTTTGGAGAACTTATGTACATCTGTTCTGCCATATCTCTTTTTAAATTCTGATTTTAGACTTTACTAGTTTAATGAGGCATGAAGCATGATTGAAAACAATATACAGTGGTGTACACACATAAGATCATTTACATTTCTCTGTTTTCGCTTATTGCATTTTGAGCTAGTCATTGTTTGACTGAAACCCTTCTTCTCGCAAATGCAGGTTCCATATTCGTATGAACTCAAAGAGGATGAGATGGGGGTTAGTTTTTAGATTTTCACCATGATTTGTGGATCTTCCCATTAAATCAAATGTCTTTGCAGAACTTTTGAATAAATGTTCATCCATATCTATATAAATTTTAATTTTAGCTTTTACTTGTTTAAAAAGGCATGAAACATGATTGAAAACAATATGCAGTGGTGTGCTCAGTGCACTCATAAGATCATTTTCATATTTCTGCTTTCATTTATAGCATTTTTTGAGACTAGTGATTTTGTGGCTGAAGCCTTTCTTCTTTGAAAATGCAGGTTCCTTATGTGATTGGGTTGAATAATGAGGTGGGGTTAGATTTTAATTTTCACCATGCTTTGTGGATCTTCCCATTAAATTGAATGTCTTTGGAGAACATTTATATAATTGTTCTGCCATATCTCTTTAAATTCTAATTTTAGCTTTTACTAGTTTAATGAAGAAAGAAACATGATTGAAAACAATGTGCAGCGGTGTGCACTCATAAAATCATTTTCATGTCTCTGCTTTCATTTATTTTGATTTTACATTAGTGATTTTGTGCCTGAAGCATTTCTGCTCTGCAAATGCAGGTTCCTTATTCGACTGAGCCACGAAAGGATGATTTCGGGGTTAGTTTTTAAATTTTCATCACTATTTGTGGATATTCCCATTAAATTGAATATCTTTGGAGAACTTTTGTATAATTGTGTGCCATAACTCTTTAAATTCTAATTTTAGCTTTTACTACTTTAATGAGGCATGAAACTTGATTGAAAACAATACACAGTGGTTTGCACTTCATTTATTGCATATTTAGGCTAGTGATTTTGTGGCTGAAGCATTTCTTTTCTGCAAATGCAGGTTCCTCATATGATTGGGATGACTTGTGATGAGGTGGGGGTCAGTTTTTAGATTTTCACCATGATTTGTGGATCTTCATTAATATTGAATGTTGTTGGAGAACTTTTGTATGATTGTTCTGCAATATCTCTTTTTAAATTCTAATTGGGATTCTTCTCCCAAATTGACAGGTAATTCATGAGGCTCATGCTGGAGAAATAGTCGCTGTACACGATGTCATTAATGCACCAGGTTCTACTCTTCTCTCGTAGCCTATGCCACATTTCCTGAATTCTACTTTATTCTTTTTCATAAATCTGTTGTTGGTGGTTTAAGTTGTTTGAAAATGTTAATATATTTTTTTATTGGTGAATAAATTTCATTTGAGGGCTCGAAAATACTGAAAACTGCATCTGATAAACCTTTAAAGAAGAAAGGAGCCAAAACGGTTGAAAAAATGCTTAACACTGTGAAGTCTTTCTGTGTCACTTCAGCAATGAATGTTCACATTGCCTTGTAACATCCTTTATTGGAATTCCAGTTTGTGTGTGAAAAAACCAATAGTTTAGTTCTATATAATATCCCATTAAACAACACAATCCAGTCTGACGAGTTTATGGGCATTCCTCTTCAACAAAATATGCTAGGTGAAACAAATGTTAGTGTGACAGTCTGTTCACATTAGATGAAACAAATCTGAAGTCCTTCTGCGAGTCTCTTCAACAATGGATGTTCACATTGCCTTGTAACATCTTTTATTAGGACTCCAGTTTTTGTGTGTGAAAAAACCAACACTCTAGTTCTGTATCCCATTTAAAAAACACAATCCAGTCTCATACAAATTTATGGGCATTCCTCTCGAACAAAATATGCTAGGTGAAACAAATGCTTATGTGACAGTATGTTTTGTCATGTTCATTATTTAATCAGGTGATACTTTTACCGATGGGTTAGCAAAATATACAAAGGCTTCTTCAATTGATATTTCTGAGTTGCTCTCAAGAGATTCTGAGCAAGTAAGTAGTTTCTTTATATGACAATACTCCGATTTGTGTTTGAAAAAACCATTACTCTAGTTCTATATCCCATTAAATAACACAATCCTATCTCTTACGAATTTCTGAGGATTCCTCTCGAACAAAATATGCTAGGTGAACTAAATATTAATGTGACAATCTGTTTTTTCATGTTCATTATTTAATCAGCCGATACCAATGCTTTCAATGATGGATATCTAAGGCTTCTGTTGATGTTTCTGAGTTGGTCTCAAGAGTTTCAGGAGTACAAGTAAGTAATTTCTTTATATATGACAAATTAACTTCCCTACCTTGGCTTAATGGCAGTTTATATCACCTAACTGTCTTGTTCTGTGTATTGCTTTTTAGGTTTCAAAAGTTTAGTAGACTCGAAGTTTCAACAGTGTCACTGCTCTTTTGGTAGGCCTCCTTGATGGATGGCTCTTTTGTCTTTGTATATGTTGAGTTGGTGTATCTACAACTATTTGGGAGTCTATGAATGTCTTATTTTGAGTTGTCCAAAATCTAGATATGTCTTTTGAGATTCTTGCTGATGATACAGGTTTATAAACAGAATTCTTCTTTTGGAAACATTGAAATTACAGAGGATATTCGGTTGAGATTTCAGTAATTATTATTGTGAACTCAGTTAGTTTAGAAATTGCTTATTTAGTGTTTGTCAAATTTGGTCATTAGGCTTGCTGGACTAGGTTGCATTAGTTTGTATGCCGGTAGAATTTTGGGTCGTGACAAAGTTAAAAGGATTTACCCCACCAAACAGAATCATGTGATTTATGCCTCCGAAAGGATACTTCTTCAAGACGCAGAATTTTAAACAGAAAAAATATTTACCGTACTTTAAGAGTGGGTTGATATTTGGTATGATTTACTTGCAACTCAATTTACCAAACATGAATTTACGTTTTCATAGAACCAGGATCGAGTTTGGGGAGCAATATTAGCGGTTTTTTTTATTTAAGTTGTATTTTTTAACGCATAACATGACTCTTCTTTGTTTCCTTCAAAAAAAAAAAAATGACTCTCCTTTTTTGGTTCGACAAAACAATACTCTATTTATTTGAACCTAGCGATAGTTATTTATTTGAATAAAAAAGTGTTATATACTAGTAGATAAGCTATCCAACATAAATCACAAAAATCAAACAGAAAAATGAAAAGAATATTTTTGTTTTCTCCGATTGCTTGTAGATTGTGTATCCTCCAAAGACCAGTTGTCCCCTACTCTTTTGGTTGTTAGAGGCGCGTGGGTGTATGTATGTATACTAGTTTTTACACCCGTGCAATGCATGGGTGAAAAGAGTTTTACTGTGGTGTTGACAAAGTTTACTCTCAACATATTGCAAAATACAACATATATAATACAAATTATAAAAGATATAATGTGATTCAACGATAAAATAACACATTTAAATATATTGCATGCAAATGTTAGTAACAATATTATTTATACCTATATTATAAATAGAAGTAGTAAGATTGAATACTTATAGCCCCCATTTTTTAGGAATATAAGACTTTGGACTTAAATAAAATACTTAAAGCCTCCCATGTTTGCCTCCCTTGTTTTAAGAATATGAACGTGTAATCAAGGCAATACATTAAGTGTGTACCATACTTAACTTTCGGCCTCAACTGATGATAGTATGTTAGGAAATAAACAATGGGTAAGTAAAACGATTAATCATAATAATTAAACACCTACTTAAAGTATGAAGTCTGGTAACAACATAATTAGCAACTAATATGGTCAAACTTGTTCAACAGGAGCACCATAATTTTACAATACATTGAAATGGACATCAATTAATTATACATATAGAATGCAATAATCAATTGTAGGAATATAACTTTGATGTTCATGATGTTGTATGATAAGCTCCCTCCTTTCCTAAGTTACAACGAACAGGAAGTAGCACTACAAATTAAGGCTGCAACGCAAACATGGTGGTGGATCTCTTAAGATTCAAAGGAAAAAGAGTAAATTATCAATTTAGTCTCCCAAGTATTATTCTCTCGTACTTAATAGTCTCTAATGTTTTGCCACATTTATGTTGGTCTCTAACATCTCAGCAATATATAAGTTTAATTTCATATGCTTTAAGAACTAATTAAGTAGGTGAGAGAGCGATACTTTAATGACTTATTGAAGGTTTACACAAGAAAGAATTATGCAAATTTGTAAATATTTTTATTTGAAAAATCAGCTTCCATTTGAGTGCATTCCAGATGAACATGATACTAAACTTACATAAAGAATCAAGAAGAAGAAGAAAGGCAAAAAGAAACATAAAACTAAATGAACAACAGAAAAAAGAAAAAAAATTAGAAGCTAAATATTGGGTTGTATTACTCTCTTCATGTGGTGGCAGGTCCTCGTCCGAGTGATTATCCTTTACAGATTATGCACTCAATTGCATTTGAATATGAAATAAATAATTAGCATTATTTATGATATCAACCAAAACAAAATATAAAACATTGATGGACATTGACTCATTTCGCTTTTTAAAATTCTTATTCGTGTTCACTTTTTTTTTTCTTTGAAGATGTTCAATAATGTGCAAATGAACTTGTGTGGGACATTAGTTGGAATTGATGGGAAATCAAAGCGGACACACTAAGTCATAAAACTTTGAACTAGTGTGTATCAATTGAAAATAGTGGAAGTTTCACACGGGAAAATTAGCATCAACTATTAGTGTTTATATATTAGAAGTAGGACTCCAAGGTTTGTCCTACGATACCCAATTTTGTGAATGGGAACTAACGCATACAAAATTTAATTACCACATGTGCGACAATGTTGTTGCCTGGGCTAGACACGGGCTTGAAAAAAAATTAATTAAGTTTTAATAATATATTTGCCCACATGCGCGAAATGTTTTAAAGAGAACGACCTAATTCACTACGCAACCTAATAATATCTTCGGTGGCTAAAACAAACAGTGTTTCAAAATCCCAAAACAACTGGTTTTTTTAAAAGATAAATGTTAATATGTTAATTATTATGTTAGTATTTTTCTATATTGAATAGAAAATGAATACCATATTAGAAAAACAAAGATGATGAATGCATCTTCATGAATGAGAGAAATTGAATTTGTATATTTCTATATTGAATAGAAAATGAATCTTGACCTAACAATAGCTCTTATGAAGCTATTTATAGGATTCATTAGAACTCACGTTCTTTCGAAAAAAATACGACATGGTTTTTAAACGTTGTAACTGCAATGTCCATCATATTCCCACTACGCCATTATTCAAAGAACATGACACATAATTCAACTATACTAACAGTTGCTTTTGGACTGTTACTTACAGCTACTATACATAGCAAATTCAAAATCACTTTTATTGTGCCAAAATCTATGCTTGTAGACTTGTTTTCGTTTTCGCTGGTGTTACTAGTAGTACTTATTCTTGCAAGTCCGGTCCTCCCTTTCCTCCTCTCTTTTTAATGTTTCAAAGAGTAATAACATACGGGTATTGTTAATGAGTGCTCCGGGACACTTTTTAAGCATCCTAAAATAAACAATTATTTTTAAAAATGTTAAATATTTCAATTTCCAATGCATTGATTACACACATTTTTATAAATATTTGCTACTTATAATTGTTAGAGTGCCTAAAGGGATATTATGTGCAGGGGTTGGGGTTCAAACCCCGGATTCCCCACTTCTCCATACATAATGTGTGTGAATCTAGTCACTAGGCTACCTGACAAAAAAAAAGTGTCTAAAGCGCACTTGTTAACATTTCCCATGACCATAGCTCATTTTTTATTCACAAGGTGTCTTTTGTTGTTGAATTCAGGTATGCACACATAATGTCTTCGACGGGTGGCACTTCAGTGACATTGAAAAACTAATGGTATGGTGACATTACCAATCAGGTGCTGACACGTGGCATCTAGTTATTAAAATAAAATAAAAAGTTTAAATGAAGGGAACTTCTACGGTACATCTCATAAATTGAGGTGTACCGGTACTCTTCATCCATAAATTTATAAATTATCAATCACTTTATGAAATAAAAAGCTACTATTTATCAATTTTTATATTTTAGAAAACATCATTTAATTAGAAAAAACATAATTTCATTGTTTATAAGAATCATATTAAATTTTCAACATTTTCTCATAAAAAATAAGCAATATTCTTTATTATGAGTAATAAAAAAAATTAAAAAGTAAATTTTATTTCGTCAAAACTTTTGATAAATAAGATTTAATTATTATAATTAACAATGATAGAAAATAATTATTTTTCTTCAAAAAACAAGTCATTTAATTATTAATTTAACAATTTGGTGTACTGATACACTCAAATTTTTGAGTGTACCATAGAATTTGCCTTAAATGAAAAGGAAAGAAACACAAACACATCCCTCCGCCGCATAAATCGAATTTCAGATTTGGAATACTTTTGGATGTTTTTCTATATCAATGGTCGTTCATCGTGTATGACATATTCCTCTTCTTCAATTGTTTTATCGTTATAGTTATTAATTTTAGTCTAAGAGTTCACACAAATTTTGCCGGCCACGTATTTTATGATATTCTTTGGTGTTAAATTTAATGTAGATTTTCTATATGATAAGTGTTTGTTGTAGTTTCCAATCTGATTATGTATTGTGTATTCACAGTGTTGTGATGTGCTTTGGTGAGGCTTGAATGTGCACATATATTCAGTCTTTCTCTAAATGCAACGGTAGGTCCCAATGAAAATAACAAGTCTCACAATGTAAATTATACAAGATAGAAACTGAACTTGTTGTCTCAGTGC
>Ga0228710_1008050_pt1 | contig 15296 bp, 3 predicted proteins | sample MedpolnodulmetaG_FD_177995 | JGI IMG/M metagenome (GOLD analysis project Ga0228710, IMG submission 177995) | Root nodule microbial communities from Medicago polymorpha collected in Santa Monica, California, United States - pink nodules | ecosystem: Host-associated > Plants > Roots > Nodule...
ATTTTTATTTTTACAAGCAAACACAAATCAACTTTTTCTTGTATAAAATCTATAAAAAAAAAAAAAAACTCGGCAATTGTTTTTGTATTGTTTTGTTCTTGCAATCTTGGGCTTTGGTTATGTTTGTAATGTGTAGTTTTACATCGTGAGAAATGATATAATATGCATGTCTTTTGTCGAAATAAAAAGTTATAATACATGTTTGAAAATTGGAACCAAGTTGGTTTGCAATCAAGCACACGTTTAAGGCATAGCTTTACACTTACCGTATGTCCTAAATGCTGATTTCCAACCACACATGTAGTACTTTTGATACCAACTTGACAACACAAAACTATTGTGAAGTAAAAATCTTTGTTCTCAAATTTTACACATATTGAACTTTAATTCCTAACCCCGTACGCACATAAGTTACCAAATCCCATGTACTCTTTGTTTTCAAGCCTTTTACTTAGATTTGCAATGCCTGTTCCACCTATAATTTGAAGGGACAAAAAGAAGTTAAGTCATCTTAATCTATATATGAATGCAAATGTAAACACATGACTTAATTTAAATAATTACTTAAAATAATTATTGATTTAAACAAGCAAGGATCTAATCATTATTGATTTAATTTAAATTACAAGTCAAATTAAAATGAGAACCATAACTCTTTTTTTTCTTCCCACTATTTTAATAAAATAAACTGGTCAAATTAGCACTTAAATTTTTTTTTCACTCAAAGACATTGATTTTAGATAAACTTCTATGTTTGTCAAAATACACAAGGAAGTATACCAATCTTCTTTAACAACTAGTTGTGATTAGTATTTGAGTTTATTTCTCTATAACCTATTTTTTATGTCTCTATTTTAATGAAACAAGATGTATTTTACTAGTCATAACTACAAAGAAGATTAGTACCCTCACAAAATAATGAAAGCAAATCCCTCTAAAAAAAATGAAAGCAAATTAACGACACTTGCCTAGTGATATACCACTCACAAAAACTGTGAGGGCTAAGATGAAAATGATAATCGATGCTCTCCCTAATAAGGCAATAAGCTTTCTCACCAAATGTTGCCCAACAAGTGCAGCAACAGTGGCTACAGCTACAAAGTAAAGAGCTGCAAGAATAATCAAATGTTGATATTAAATAATCAACCAGTTATTGCCTTCTTTTAGTGTAACAATCTCTTTTTTCTAACCATTTAGTTGAATCACCATTGTATAATTTGATATTAATTGTTTTAGAGAAAAATTCAAATATTAAATTTATCCACACACTTACCATATGGAATGGGAAAACGTTTCAGAAGGTAATATTCTACCACAGACATAGATGCAGAAAATGTCATTGCAAAAGTGGATGTAGCACTTGACACCTTCATAGAAAATTCCCCAATCAAAACACAAACATATATACTAACATAAATCTCAGTTAATTATATTATAGTAGTTTAAAAATACATCTATACATAGATTTTATGGAAAAGAAAAGGGTAGAATTAAGGTACCTGAGGAGGGATTCCTAGTCCAATGAAAAGTGGCCCTAAGATAAATCCTCCACCAAGACCAAGCAAGCCACCGATTATTCCAGCAATTATGCCACATGAACAATATAGAATTAACTGCTTCACACTCCAATTTGTTTGTTGATCTCCTTTGGAAGCTATAACTCTTTTTCCTTGGTATAAAAGTATAGCCTCATATCCACTCACTCCTACAGCTATAGGTACCTGAAAAAACAAGGGAAAAAGAAGAAAGCCATACCCATCCTATTATTATATACATTTCATTGATTCTCAAGACACAGCTTTGTGGCCATATATTGGCTTGGTTGATTGACCTAGATATATGAAGCAGTGACACATACATGGACATGATGTAAACATCACTAATAATGTGAGAAAAGAGAAGTAATTCAATTAGACCAAAATCATGTCGGTGCTAGAAACCGAATGATGCTTTCAATTTGAAGTATTTCTACGTTTTATATATTAAGTTGCATAAATCTTAAGTTTCTAGCTATTTAATTCTTCTATATAGATCTATAAATTATATATATACCTGAAGTAGATTCAATATCCAATATATCACTGAGCAGGTTGTTGTGTAATTCTGTTTCAAAACAAAAGCATAAATAATAATCATTATTCCTTGTTTACTCATGTATACAAGAATATGTATGGAAAAAAAATATCAACTAATTTTGAGTTGAATATATAGCTCATGAGATATATACTAACTTTTCCTATCTGTAATGCAAGTATCATGATCCAAACAGAGAAAAGAAGTCCAAGTTCCTTCCAATAAACATTCTCAATAACAGAAACCTACACATTCATGGCATTTTCATATTTCATGAGAAAAAATAGATATATGTTGGACATGGAATAATTAAGCAGCATTTATTTCCTACTACCTTTTTTCTTGGTAGATTGGTATTGGTTTGATTTTCATTAACTGATTCCCCTCCTTGAAGATCATGTGTAGCATCTTCTGTCCTAATTTCTGAGGCAAAAATTTAGCATGACTTGTTGTCTCTATTAATGTACTACTAACTAACATAATGTATAGAAAATGCAGGATTACTAGGGTAAAAATAATTAAGTTAGCGACAGAAGCTATAAAGAGAAAAAGAAATATGAAATTCATTTTCAATTTTGTCACTAAATTTAGTGACAAGTGAATTAAAATTAATATCATTTTTTACCAGAACTAATTTTGGTGCCTAATTTATTTTTTTTACTAACAGAAATGATATCATACAAATTACCATTTATTTGTGAATTTTCCTTAGCTTCCTGGAATTGTAGCAGGGATGTATAAAAACAAATCATCAAAACGCACAGTTAAAAAAAATAAAAAAGAAATTTAATATATAAAGAATGAGTTATGTTTAAGGAACCTTCTTAATTAGGGTTTCTTTTTTCCAAGTGTTAACACCCTTTAAGAAAGCGTTAACTGAAATACCTGTTCCCATATATCCAAAACTACATCAATATGGATAAGGAGTGTAATTAAAGAAGAGAAAATTAAGATTCAATTTTGAAGGAATCAAGTCTCAATCACCAGTGAAAAATATGATTAGCAAAGATGTTATCATCCAGTCAGGAAAAATGAGATTGAAAGCAACACCAAGACTGATACCAAGCATTAACATTGGTTGGAAAAGAAGTGCTAAATCATAGTCAATCACAGGAAGGTCAAGGGTTGGGTGTCTTTTCTTCAAGTTGTATAAAACAGTTGCTCCTGCTCCACCTGTAATCATGACTTCACACCAAACAAACACATATGCATTCAATCCATATTAGGTAATTTAATAGAGAAATGAATTATAAGACGCACACTAAGACAACATGTTGTAGCACATGCTATATTGGTTAGAAAGAGGAATTTTGTCCTTTTGGGTTGATTTTAATATTCAACATATACCATGAGGTGGGAAGTATGAGAGTCCTTGATAATCATATGAGACATATTGGATTACACAAGATCGATTATACGATGCACAACTCAAGATAAAAATGACTATGTAGGGCGCTGGGTGCCTGGACAGGCCGTCAAACATGGGGATTCCTTGTCCTTCTTGTGTCGCGGTATTAAGATGTTTTTGGGGTTCTCTATCTTACTTTGAACTAGATGGGAGTGGAATGTATATCTTAACATAAAAAGAGAGAATAGTGTAATTCAAGCATCTCTTATAAAAGAGAAATCTAATTTCCTCTGCTAATTAACATTTTCCGATAAAAAAAAATGTACTGGTCCAAGAAAATAAGATGGGAATTGGAAAGTATCGTGGCTTTACAGTTTTACAGTATACCACATTGAGTGACGGCCATCTAGGTCACTGGCTCAATTTTCACATATCTACACCAGCAAAGAGAAAGAAGTAAACGCAAGGAATGGTTGTAATATTAATTTTTAAAAGTATTTGCTTTACTGCATTCCAATGAGAATCAAGGGTTGGGAAAAAGATGATAGTAAAGATGATTGGAAGGGAAGAGCAAGAAACCCTAAATTATTTTAATTTTTGTCTAACTATATTATTAAAAAAGTTGACTAGGATACATAAAAAAATGCTTTAAAAAATGCTGACTAGGTTTTCCATATCATAATTTTTTATGATGCAATGATGTAAATAACTAAAAAGTGAAGGAATATGAAATTATAGAGTTTTTTTTTCCAGAGATAAAACCATATTTAACCTATATCCAGAAACAAATAACACTATAGTCTATAACACACCTTTATTATCTTAATATTGTTTTACAACATTTTTTTAGAGATCTTAATAGTGTTTTACAGTATTGTTTAATATTAGAACATGCCTCCAAATTCAATATGAAATCTAACTTTATGTGTGTTGAATTTATACCTTGACATCTCATTTTATTTTTTTGAGGGTCCTTGACATTTCATTTTAAAATTAGCATTAGTATTTTGTTTCAATATTTTGTCCAAAAAAAAAAAGAAGTATTTTGTTTCAATATATTAAAAGCTAGCATATCAACTTATACACATATAAGGGAATAATCTGATTAGGTAAATTTCCTTTTAAGCATATAAAATGATATATTTGATAGGGGTACACTGATCCAAATACAACAAAGAAGATCCATAAAATAAAAAAGGAACAACAACATCAATTGAGACCTATTGAGTTGTAAAAAAAATATACCATCATATATGTTTGTACAGTTTAGTTCTTTTTTATTCAAATAAATAAATAAAAATAAGATACATGATTCCTGATTCAGAGACAATCCAATAAATTTAGAGGTCTAAAGTGAAATTTGAAGTGAGACCTATTAAAAACTAACAATAAAATTAGAAGCATTTAAATCTAAGTAGTTTTTACAATAGTAAAGCAACACAAAAAAATTAATTAGTAGCAAAATTTATTAATAAAATTTATACTGTGAGACCAAAAATAATTGATGTCAATACTATTAATTAAAAAATAATTTTGAAGCCTTAAAAAGTTTGGAACTAAGGCATCCGCCTTACTTACAACCCCTATGGGTCTGTCATAGTCAAACCTAGCTTAATCAGAGGAGGAAGTCTACACACGTCGAGTTTCGGATGCTACTTATTTTATTTTTTTATGGTGGTCGGGGTTTGAACCCTAGACCTTACATATATTATGCATTGTTCCTACTAACTGAGTTAAGATCACGAGGACGGATGCTAGTTATATGTTACTAGGAGTTGGTGTTCAAAAGAAATGTTATATTTTTTAGGGGAGAAGAAATGTTATATTATTAATTGCTATATTTACTTATAAATATTATTATAGACAATCATTGTTATTATTGTTCCCCTAAAAAAAAGAGGAGTGATATTTGTACAACTTTTGTTACAACCACTTTTTTTCCTTTCTTATTGGATAAAAAGAATAGATAGAGAATGAAGAAGAGAGGGAATAAAAACACATGTGAGTATGAGAGAGAGGGTTGTCACAAAAGTTGTTAAAAAGTGGTTGTACAAATATCATTTCTCAAAAAAAAAATTATTGTTATTATTGTTATTGTTATTTATTTCATAAAGTAGTAAAATTTAGGGAAAACAAGAATCAACAAGTTTGTATCAGATAAAATGAAAACTAACTAAGGAAAAGAAGGATACTTAACAATGTTGTATTTCATGCTAGTACAAGATAAAGTACGTAATTACTTAAGAATGTTGCAATATTCAGGAAAAAACAAGGAACAAAGAATATATACCAAATATTTACTTGCACGCGTACACACTCCAGGAAATACAAACAATTTGTTCCTCCATAAAAATAAAAAATAAAAAAGTTGTTCTTGCCGATAAACAAAGCTAATAATAATTTCTTAAAAAAAACTAATAATTAGTTTTATTTACACCTCTCAAAAAATTAATTTTATTTACTGAAACCAGTGAAAAGATAGATAGTTTTTTTTTTTAAAAAAAAGAAGATAGATAGTTAAATACTAACATTTATCCGTTTTTCAATTATGCTTAATTATATCTTGATTAATTTTATGGATTCTATTTATAATTTTTTTGACATGTATCTGGCAAGCATGGTTTATCCCCGTTTTTTCACCAAAAAAAAAAATCAACAAATAAGATCTCTCAACTAACAAAAAGATCAAAATAATATTAATATTATTTTTATATTGCATTTTAATTGTTTAAATCACAATGAGATTTGATTTATTTTTTAATTACAGATTTAAATAATATTATAAAAATGATAAAATTAGAAATACATTAGTTTAAATAAAAATGTATAATTAGAAGAAAAATTATTATACAAAAACTAAGTATATAATTTTATATATAAGTACCGATATTGGCATTCTGAATCTTATGAGGCAATGGAGGCAACCTATGTATCATCCACAGCACACATGCATTTTATTACTGAATTGTTTAAAACTTAACCTAACATAATTTAAATGCATTTTTTTTAAAGGATAATTCAAATGCATAGTTCACATCAAAGAATAAGGAGAGAAATCATTAAAAATTAATTAGTTGTTCTTACATTTTGATATTGCTGTTGCTGATTTTGCATCAAATCCAACAATAAGGGTAAGCATGGGCACAAATATGCCACCCCCGCCAACACCTCCTACAGTGCCAAATGATGATCCTAGAAATCCAATTATGGTGCCTACTATAATTCTCCAACCAAATTTTATCCCCTACATGCACCACAAAGATCATCAATTCAAAATCCACGTGCTCATATATAACCCTAAAAATCTCAATATTATTACTTTTTTTTTATAAACAAATTGTTCATATAATTAGTTGAAAATTCACTCAAATTATATTATATATGCACAAACACGTACAGTTTGATGAAATTAAACTATGTGACCATTTATATAAAAGTATTTGTGAATATTGAAAACACTTACCGGCCAAGTGTGTTTATAAAATACTTTAGCATGAATATCAACCCCTTTGGTTTCATTGGAAGCTGGTGTTGCTTTTTGGTCAGTGTATTGATGAGAAGAAGTAACATAGGCTGAAATTAGAAGAAGAAAACAAATTAACAGAATCCTTGATCTTCCGAGAATTACCCATTTCATGTCCCTTCTTTTTGATCCATGCATGGCCATCATCATGTATATAAATATATAGATATACGGCTAGCGATCGCTAGATAAAGAGTAGTTTTCTAAATCCGAATAAATATACGTCCAAGTCCCTTTTTACCCTATATTTTGCTTAAAAGATAAGACTATGCATGTGGGGATTTTTAAAACCTTCACATCAAATATTATATAACTGCTCGGTAAATGTTGAGTAAGAAAAAGAAATTTGAGGCAAACCTACGTGATTGATGATTTGTATGTGCTTCTGTTAGCGGTTGTTGAGCATTGACAATTACCCCGACAATGGTAAGTCTTACTCACTTAAACTTTATTTCGTCGAAAAAAATCCTAGGTACTAGTAGTATTAATGCCAACTTTTTTTTTACTAAAAGATGATATTCATTCATCCAAACCCGTAGAATTCATGAGATACAAATTCAACATCACTAGCTAAAAACGTAAAACATATGAACATGCGAACAATCTCAAACCGTTTGAGTTAATAGCATAAAACGAGAATATGCCTACAACTAATGTGACAAAATCAAAGCGACCGAAATATCATGCTTTCAAATCTGCAACATTCACGACCTTGCCATTGATTGAATCTATATTTGATCGAAGTTGGTATGTCAATCTGAACCAAACAAACACTACACAAAGATAGGAAATCAAACGTTGCATCAAGACAACTGTTGATAGACTTTTAATTTAGCAAGTGTACTAAAAACTATCAAAGTAATAAAAATTAAGTTAGTATACACGACAAGTGTTATTAACTTCTACTCGGAAAACCATTAATGTAAAGAATGTATTAAAATTGGGGGTTGCACAAGGCAAATGATTTGGTTTACTAATATTCACTAACGGAAAATTGCGATAAAATTTGGTTTAAAATTTCAGGTTAAAATTGATTAGGTCCTTCAAATCCTCTACTACTCGTTGTTGGTAAATTGCACCTATTCTCTACAATTGTTCACTTAGTTTAACGATGAATTAACAAAATGGTTCATATCAATCTTTTGACTTAGAACCCTCTTCTAAAGTTACAATTCTTTAATCTCTTAAGTGAATCTGTAACCGTTGAAGATTTTAATTGTGTGTTAATTCTTATATCTCTAGATTGAACCGTTAAATAAATCTAAATTAATATTTCCAATTCAAAAGCTAGTGCATAATAGTCATTTGATATCTAAATTTAATTCATATGTGATCAATATACAAATGACATTAAACACAAGTAATTCTGAATAAAACTAGGATTCCAATTATATATATTGAATAGACTTTATAGAATTCACATGGATCAACAACTTACAATAGATTCATCTAAGACCTAATCAGAAGAGATCTAGATACTCATAACTAAAGCAATGAAATTCAAAGATAAATGGAACATTACATAAATCAGGACCAACTATGAGGTGGTTGAAGATCCACTGCTTGTTCTCAGGTCCTTAGCTGCAAAATATGTCGTCAAAGCTCCAAATTTTTATATATGTAGTTCAGAAATGCTCTCATTGTGCCGCGATACAGGTCAATCGTGCCACGATGTGTCATTAGTCCTACGTGTCTGGCTCAGTTATTGTTCCATCGTGCCACAAGTATCTAACGTGCCACTATCCTGACAAAAATCAATCATCTCATTGTGATTTAAACTCCTCCAAACGTGCCACGATACAGGTCCATCATAGCACGAAATTTTCGGTCGTTGTAACTTGAAGAAAGTGACCAAAATTGTGTAAAAAGTTCCACATTGCAAAGACATTTAACCCATTAACACTTCTGACTAATATCAACCTAATTCAGCATGTGATCAATGGAAAGACTCCCTAACTTGCTCAAAAAGGCATAAAAATGAACCCAATAAACTAGTATAACCTAGTGTCATAAACAACGAAAACAATGTCACACTAAGACAATGAAATCACGAAAATAAACACGAAAGAAAAACTGATATGTGAAAACCACTTATTTAAATTAAAATAAGAAAAACAATGTAGAATGGTGATTATGAGTAAAAAAATAAACACTTAGAGAATTTTGATTTTGTTTTTTTTAAAAAGTTCCGACTCAAAAAAATATTGGATGAAACACTAATATTTTTATTTGTTTTTGTTAAATGGATGGATAGACCCAATCTGTTAACAATTTTACTGAGTGGTAGATGAGTTGAATTTTATCTAAGTGAATTGGATGGATGACAGAATATTATTAGACTTAACGTAAATCAATTCTCTATATTGGAAAAAATACTGCAAGAAATGGTGTAAAGATTTTGAGTATCTATAATATGGAGACCAATGATAAAATCTCCGATTATTTCCTCAAGTTTTTTTCTTCCAATCTATGGAGATAATCTTGATTCCAATTGTCACCCTTGTTATACATGAATATGGTTGGATACATACACAAAAAATGTACCAATTGAGTTGAATGTCCACAGTTAATCCAAAATTATATAGAGGCCCAAAAAGTTAACTATAGGGATAACTTAAATGAGTGATATTTTTTTACGACTAAAAACCTATCTTCGGAGTTTGATTTTTTGGTTGAATAATTATTTGTTAGAATTTACTTATCTTTTAGACAATCTTTGAATTGTTAGGGCTCTCTTCTTCTAAGAATCTGATGGTTAACCAAAAAAATTTATCCTTTTTTCTTCTTCTTCTTCTGTTTAGAGATTTTTTATATACCCATCATTTTTTAATTTCAATACAACATTAGTTGTTGTTTTCTCAATAATAATCATGTGTATATGATGAATTTTTAGCAAGTGTACTAAAAATGTGTCAAAGTAATGAAATTGTAAGTTCGTCTTCACAAGGACTGTTCTAATTCCTACTTTGCAATATAATTATCATGTCGGATGTGTGTGTGGGGGAGGGGGGGTTTACATATGGAAAATAGTCGGTTTCACGATAATTAACAAAATATCTATGATCGATCTCTTGACTCAGAGCCATCTTCTAAGATTATAACGTCCTGATATCTTAGGTGAGTCTGTAATCTTCGAAGGTTTTACTGAACATTAATTTCTTATCGCAACCTAACAGTCTGTTATCTCTAAACTGACTTGTTTGGTTGGACATTATAATTAGATCGAATTCAAAAGCTAGTGCTAATAGTCAATTGATATTTGATTTCATTTCATACGTGAGCGGGATATAAAAAGCATTAAGACCAAATTATAGTGAATAAAAACTAGAACTACAATTGCATTGAATAGAATTTCACAATTACGTGGTTCAAACAACTAGAATAGATTCATCTCAGACCTCATCACAAGTAAATTCGCTACTCATGGTTAAAGTACAAATAACTAAATCAAAAAAAGACATTACATGTAATAAGGACCACTAACGAAAATCCTTGATATCCTATGCTTCAAATTTGCCTCTGAATCTTCAAGTAGACGAACCTTCCTATAGACATGAAGTTTGACTTTTATAAATCTAGTTTTGTAACGTGAAAATCGTGTCACATTGTGTAGAAATCGTGGCCTGATTTTTCATTAATCTCACGTGTATGACATTTAATTGCAGAATCGTGCCACAATGCTCCTAGATCGTGGCACCATTGTATTGTGTTTTCAAATTCCTCTTTTGGCGCTCTTCTGATCTTGTGACGATGCTCCAAGATCGTGGCACAATATTTCCAGTGATGAAATGATGTTTGTTTGCAAAAAAAAATGTTGTCAAAAGGACCATAAATCATAGTACAATGGTAAGATTTCACTTCTAACTTGTCTTGACTTATTCCAATATCTAAACAATCTAAAACTCACTAAAAAGACATGAAAATGAGTAAAATAACATAGTATGACAGAGTCTCATCATAACCCCAAACTTAGTTCGTTACTTGTCCTCAATGAACAAACTTGTTAGGAAAAAATAATAGTAAAATAAAAGTTTACCCTACTAATGGTAGTATCAAAAGTTCACCTTCTTAACCGACGTTTTGATGAGCCGACTTTCTTGGCAAATCATCCTTTTCCACAAATCATTGTTTTCCACAACTTCTCCATGACCCTAATACACCCACACTCTCCAAAATAAATATCAAACTATATCTCACAATACTCTAAGATAATATTATAAGAGGAAATAAAAAGGCAGATACAAGCTTAAGGTGCTTCCGACTGGTGCACATTATAACGAAGAACTAGAGTGTGTATATATAACATTGGTCGTCTCCATGCATCTTTCTTAAGACTAAGCAACGTGAGACATTTTCAACATGTATTATTTCAATCACCCGCAATGGAGCCGTAGACTGTCAAGTGAAATCCAATTCACGAAATCGTTTGATTTATGGAAAGCATCATTGTGGTAAAGGCCATAATGCCAAAGGAATCATTACCGCAGGGCATAGAGGGGGAGGTCATAAGCGTCTATACCATAAAATTAATTTATGGTCGAATCGTAACTATCGAATACGACCCTAATAGAAATGCACACATTTGTCTCATACACTATGGGGATGGTGAGAAAAAGATAAACATTAACAATATCCACCTTGATTTAAGATGATACACTTGCTTCCAATGTATACATAGACAATCATAATTCAAAAGAACTATCATACTCCAACATAAAGAGCATATTTCACTTGAGATTAAACAACTCAAAGAATTTTCACATTGTCTTCACTGACAACCATAGTTCAAAAGAATTGTCATACTCTATCATATATAGTACACTTCACTTGAAAATAAATGACTCAAATAATTTTGGCATGTAAAAAATCAGGTTGACAATTTATGAAATTTTCCTACCGGTAGAAAATTTTCAACCATTGATATAATCTCACATTGTACCTTGTATCAGTGTAAATCAATAACCATGTGTGTACTAATCAACGGCTTTGTGTAATTCTACTATTAGCTAATATAAGTGTTGGGGAGTAATGCTTGATATCTATAAGAGAGAGACACTATAATTTCATTCAAAATATTAAAACAATGGAAAATGTTATATAGACACTCTTTATTTCCATACACTCTTGTACACCCCATGCATTGGGAAGAGACAAGATGAGATGAGAGAGAAAATGTGCTTATGTGGGGTCAATATGGCCACGTTTCCGATTTTTGTGTGGGTGTCCAAAGGTGTATTGCTACTTAAGGATATCTATGTATCATTACTCTAAAACAATAAGTATATGAGTCATCTCTTTTATATATCCAATATTTATCTTACTCATAATTCATATGAAACAAAAATCACTCTCACTTAAACAAAATGATTTGATCTCACATTTTTTTCTCAAAAACTAAAATGCCTATTTAGTACTTCCTTCGATCACTATTATAAGCAAAAAAATTAATTTTTAGATTCATTGATTAACTTATATAGTCAGATACATTAGTCAATTAATAAACCGAAAAAATTATTTTTGTTTATAATAATAACCAATTGAAGTATATATTATATATAAAAAAATTCACAATGTGTTTATGTCGGTACCAGTCATTTCCTTTCTTTCCTTAGTGCTTAATTATGACGCCCTTTTGGAGCTTGTCAATATTTCTTAAACCTCCCCATCAATCTATTCGAACACATAGACAAATTGGTTCTTATATGTGCTTGTGGAGCCATAAAAATAAAAAATAAAAATACGTGCTTGTGAACCGTTGGTTAAATAATAATACATGAAACAACAAAATGTGTAGGTCCGGTGGTGCAAAGAAGACGTAACTGATCGATAACGAAACAAATATTTGATGTGATTGGTACCTCAAAGAGATAAATCTTCAATCTCAAGCTCAACGGTTGTTGGATGCAGTTCAATCCAAATTCAACATCCTTACCGATATAACTGGCCACTTCATAAATCCATGATTACGCCAAAGATGAAATCCTCGCTTAGATTCGTATTGCGCAAGAAAATAGCTATAGCAGTCGCATGTCACCAAGTACATTTAATCCCCTTAAAATAAATAGGGGATCGTAAAAAAAAAAGAGAAGTAGGGGAGTAATCAAAATAAAAAAATTATAGGGGTAACTGTTCATGACAATGAACATTACCAACTCGTCTTAGGATATTTGACGGAACACACAAATCTAATGCATTAAAGAGAATACTCGAATTTATGTTGTGCACTCCTTTTGCCTACATTCAAACACCTTAACAAATTTCATATGAGATAAGAGGTACATAATTGTAAAGAAAGTTATGAGGTTAGTTTGGTGGTCCCTAGCCTTAGTTTGATGACTAAGATGAAAGAGTTAAAGAGTAAAATGATATAGATTGTCTTGGTTTTTTCTTTCTTTTTCATCTCTAATATATATATTAATGAATTAAGTTCAATGTAACATTAATTATTACTTTGTTGACAATAATATGAAATATTTATTACCGATAGAGAAATAAAGTGGAATTAGATAATAAATCATTAAAATATTTTTTTTTTAAAGAAAATTTAGGATGAAATGATGGGTAAGGGTCCCTCCTCCATTTGACAAAATAAACGGAGTATGTAATTTGGAGAGAGATAAATACATAAAATAAACAGTGAGTCCTATTACTAAGTGAGTACCACCATCATAAATTATTTTATATTTTTTTCAATTTTTGTGTGTCTTTACCTTTCATAATAAAAGAAATAAAGATGATCATAAATGGGGATGATCTTAACTCAAATGATGGTGCCTCAATCCAAGACAGATAATATCTTTAGACTTATAAAGTGTTAAGATTTGGTTTACTTTCTGAGGGGAAAGTGTCAAGGATATTAAATGGAAAAGATAAATAATTTCAAAATTTTTTTACTAGTCTTATTAGTATGCAAAAATAACTCAAAAATGATACTGTTGATTTTGCTCTTGACTCCAAGATCGTTGTAGATCACTTTAAGTCAAATGTAGAGGATAATAGTCAGTTAGGTTGCACTATACATGCTTGTAGACAGTTGTTTGTTAATAATTTTCAGAACTTTCATATCGAGTTCAATAGGAGGCAGGTCAATGGGGTCGCTCATGAATTAGCACAGATAGCCCATCTCGTGCTAGCTCTCACGTTTACAAAGATGTACCGTCATGTATTGAACATTTGATAGCTAATAAAAAACAATGAATTTCTTACCTCAAAAACTAAGAAATGATACTATCAATGGAAATTTAAGGAGCAGGTAATACGGAACGGACGAAGTACCTCTTAATTTTCCACCAACTCTAATTGTGGACAAATTGGAATATATTTTTTCAATACAAGAGTTGATGAACTACTAGCTTAAGAAACTTGGTCATGTTTTTTAATTCTATTATGCATCAATTGTGTATGATATTTTCATATAGTGCTCTTTATTGTTAAAATTATTAACAAAAAATGAATTTAGAAGACCATCATATGTAAATTCTTCTTACAAATTATATTGGCTAATTAGTCCCTTGATCTATGATGCTATATCAGATTGCAGAAACATCTTGACATGAATAGTCCAATAGCTAGATTACATAAACATTGGATGTGTGGTTGGGTATAGGGCTTGTGTGCAGTCACAAGTCGTTTACACACAGTCAACGAGTTTAAGGCTATCTAATCAAGTTTTGAATGTCTAAATTTCATCCTTGAAATGTTATATTAAACAATAATTAAAATCTATTTTAAAATTTAAACTGTCCTACCAAGATCAAGTGATTCTAAAGTGTTAGTTATACGCATTAGGGACTGCAACTTATCCGAATTTGTGAAGTTGGTGCACCTCCTCAAATAAAATCCAACATCATATCATATATAATAATTGGACCACTTTCTAAGGTGGATTTTACTAATGGAAAATAAGGTATCATTTATTTTCTTCATCTTTATTTTTAAAATCAGTTAACATTTTTATCTTATAACATCAAACTTCTTCATCTTATTCATTTAATATGTGATATCTATTTCTTTTGTTTCATAACCGAATCATATTTGTTATTAAGGATAATTTACCCCAATTTATTAAGGGTAATGTATTTTGGTTTTTTCTTACAATTAGGTATCATTTTCATCTCAAAAACATTTAAGTTTTTCATCTCATTTATTCAACACGTGATCCCCTTCTTCTTCATTTCAGAATTAATCTATAAATTATCCATTTATAAAGTAGCAATGTGTTGTTTCAAAAAAAAAAAAAAAGAGGAACAATGTAAGTCTGACCCAAAATGGTTCTAGAGACATGTTATTTCTCATGCCAGTTCAAAGTGGCCTTGAACAGCGCACAAGTTGGCACCAAGGTAAGGGCAACGT
>Ga0228710_1008051_pt1 | contig 15295 bp, 10 predicted proteins | sample MedpolnodulmetaG_FD_177995 | JGI IMG/M metagenome (GOLD analysis project Ga0228710, IMG submission 177995) | Root nodule microbial communities from Medicago polymorpha collected in Santa Monica, California, United States - pink nodules | ecosystem: Host-associated > Plants > Roots > Nodule...
TTTTTTTTTTGCTTAAACATTTATATTAATTCATGTTCTTAAAAAAATCTAAATATTTCTAGAAGAGATTCTTATAAAATTCTAAACATTCCTAAAAAAAACTCATTCACATTCCCGTTGTAACTTGTAATCAAACATCAATTCATTGTTCGTTTAAACAAAGAAAATTACTCTTCTCCCTTATGAAATTTCTCGTTCTCTTATATTAGTGGCAGTTAACTGCCACTAGGCATTTTTTCAGACGCGCCGCAGTTAATTGCCGCTGACTCTTTTAAGATCGGTTGAACCGACTTAAAAAGTGATTGAACTTATCTTAAAAGTGTCAGCAGCACTTAACTACCGCTGAAAAATATCAAGTGGCAGTTAATTATCGATGATATAAGGGAACGAGCAATTTTGAAAGGGAGAAAAACAATTTTCTTAAACGAAATGCAAGAAAATCTTCACACATTGCGAGGGGGTTGAAGTAGGACCGAAAGCGAGGACGCAGCGACATGTGATGTGCCAAGCGAGGCCTATGTGTCATTCCAGATCACTAGTGACAAGGTTATGGTGACCAAATCCAAAAATGAAAATTTATAGAGGGACGAAATTCAAAAACATGAATTAACAAAATTTCAAGTTAAGAACCCTTGTTTTTCTTTCTTCATCTTCTTCCTTCCTCTTCTTCATCATCTTCAACCTCACATTCATCAATATTCATCAAACCCAGAAAACATTAATTAAAACATTTAAACTCTAATCAAAATCTCATTTCCCATTTCCTCTTATTTAAGCTCTTCTTTTAAACTCTTCACGTTTTCTATCACCTTATAAGATTTTTTCCAATTCGTCTTTGTTTCAAACCCAGAACAGTAATTCTAATTCTATCATAATGAACGACAAAATCTAGGACGGTAATTCCTCTTCGTTTCACCTTTAATTTTCATAAAGTGCTCTTTCCCTTACGTGTTTTTGTTCAATTTTGATTGGTTGCAGTGTTTTTAAATTTTATAAAGTGATAGTTTTTTTTTTAGTTTAGGTTTAGTAATTTTACAATTCGCTTCTATTTTGATTTGTGTAATTTTTGTGATGGCGGTGGGTCTGAAGAGCTAATATTTTGTGCTTTGTTTTGTATTTAATAAGAATTATTACAAAAGTTATTTTTTTTAATTTGATGTAATTTTTTGGGCATAAGTTGTTTAGAATTGTTGACAGATGCAAATATTGCTTTTGAGTTTTTTAGATAAATTGTTTATCTGTTCAGTAAAGGTAAAAATGTTTCAAATCTATGGGTCTATTTGTGAATCTCAGATATACACAATATCGAGAAAAGGGATCCGATTTGGGGGTAGTTCTGGAGATTTTAGGGTTTCAGTATGATTTGAATTTAGAATTGGGAATATATCAAATATGGTGAAGGAGAAGATTTTGATGGAAATGGGAAATGAGATTTTGATAAAGAGTTTGAATGTTTAATTTATGTTTTCTGGGGTTGATGAATACTGATGAAGGTGAGGTTGAAGATGATGAAGAAAAGGAAGGAAGAAGATGAAGAAAGAAAAAAATGGGTTTTTAAGTTGTTAGAGGAAGAAGATGACAGTTAGAGGAAGAAGATGGAAAAAAAAAAACAAGGGTTTTTAATTTGAAATTTTGTTGATTCGTGTTTTTGAATTTCGTTCCTTTATAAAAAAATTCGTTTTTGAATTTGATCCCTGGTGATCTGGAACGACACATAAGCCTGCCACATCACACGTCGCCACGTCAGCATCCGTTAAATATAACTTTTGATGTCAATCCCAAACATTTTTCAAACAACATACAAATGAACCAATGATAGTGCATTTTTATTATTATTTGTATAATTGCTTGTCAGTTGTCCCATACTTTCCCTAAAACAAATAAAAAAGTGTCCCATACTTCCTCCACACACCGGTATAATACGGTAAAATATATTTTTGACCCAAAAATATTTTAAAATGTTGTCGTCATCGGGATAGTTTAGTGAAAGACATTGCAATATGTTAGGGTTAGGGTTTGAACTTCAGATTCTATACCGATTCACCTGAATTTTTAGTCATTAAGCTACTTGACAAAAAAAATTCAAATAATATTTTTAGTTCCCATACAAAATTTCTTTCAATGTTAGACTTTATAATATTTTTTATTTTACTCTATAAAAATGAAAACTTTGTACCTAAAAAATCGACAAATCACAAGTCTATTGAAAGCATATAAAGATTTGGCAGAAATCACAATTTCAACAAGAAAAAGGTCGACAAAAACCAAATTAATGTATATGTCAAATCAACATGTTCTCCCTATAAACAAGATAGTGGTGAACAAGATAATCCAGCATGTTTTGAACCATCAATTTGACGAAATATGAGCCGACGAAAACATATTTCAGAAAGTATCAATTATAGATGAATGTTCTGCTGAAAAATAATGCATCAAAGTAGCTGCCACAGTGCCTTCCATTGCTTATAAATTCTGTTCAATTCCTACATTTGTACTTCAAAACAATTTACTTTCTAGCAAATTTATTTTTCAAGTCATTTCTAATTTTGCAATTTAACTTGGAAGTCATTTATGTTTCTATCTTTTAAATTAAAATCTGTTTGCATTCAAGTTCTTTCAATTCAATCCTCATTTCAATTTAAGTCATTTAATTTTTAAAACAAATTAACTCTAAACCTTTTTATACCCCATTTTGACCATATAAACATGGTTTCAATCCGGAGACATTTTCAAATCAACCCTGTGAAATCACGAGTCTATCTATTAACTTGTTCGGACTCCTTTTATTTCGAATTTGGTTGACTTTTCTTAGATAAAAATATGGTAAATGAAAGATTATTAAGACATACTCAACCCTCATAATATTCTTGCTGATTTTGTCTAACCTTAAGCAGATAACTTTGCTGATTCATTATGTTGAGAAGATACAAACAAAATATGTCCATTTTACCATTATCATATATGAATTAAACTGTAGTCATATCCGACACTTCATCTCTATTAAAAATTGTAGGACTTATCGTTTTTTTATTTTAAAATAAATGAAGCCAATTGACAAATGACTTGTGATTTCTAAAGAGAGATGCATGCATGATGTATCAATCACTTAAAACTGTCGTCTGGAAAACGGAACCTATCTTACTGATTTCGAGTATTAGTCAGAAATACGACTAATCAAGTTATTCCTTCAACCTTCTTAATTTATCTGTTCAGGCCCTGTTTGATGATTATAAAAAAAGACATGATCAAATAATGCAGCTCAAGTTTGTTTCGCTAAGTTTGTCATGTTCATGTTCCTATTAAATGATGCAAAAATATATATGGTAGTTTACCACCCATTTAGAGTTAAGCATGACAAACCTTATGAGGAAACAAAAAAAGTTGAGCATGACAAACTTTGACTTGTATTTTTTCCCGTTATTATACCCTCCTTTATGTGTGATTTTTTAACCCCTTCAATTCTCAAAGGAAAATGATCCTGGTAATTCAGAGTTCAGTTGATAGGTAAGTAAAAAAAAATTAAGAATTGAACTTAGATTCCTCCGAACAATTCACCCTTACTGAAGTTTGCTAACCACTTAAATCAAATTGTTTTGTTAAGGGATGAGAAATGTGCAACAAAGATTTCTCAATAGGTCACCTATTTTCTTATGTGTGTTTGGTGTGAAGGAAAAGTAGAAAGAAAAATATAAATAAACAACTGCGAGAAAGAAAAAAATAGGGGAGAGGACAATTTCTCCTCTTTGAGATAGAATGGAAATCAAATTTGATGAACACAATTATACCATTGAAATTTGATTGGGTATGTACTCATCATATTTGTCATGACATATTTTTGTATTAAAAGATAATTAATACACTCCATCCAAAAAAAATCAACACTACTTTTTTTTCTTATACATATCTATTACATTAAACGAGCAAAAAGACAAAGACTAACGTATCCATCAGTCACACATATACATACATATATATGTGTGTTTGTTTGCTAACTTAGATAAACAAAAAACATGAAGGTTTAAGTTAGCAAAAATGCACATTTTCATTTCGACAAAAATAAAAGTGGATATTGGTTTTTATGTTCAAATAAAAATGTGCACTTTTGTTAACTTGAACCTTCATATATATGGTTATAAACTTTTTAATTTTTTGGTAAATAAGATCAAAATAAACCATCTTTATATTTGCAAATTGTTTCTCTTTTTTTAATAAGATTGTTTCTATTTCAATGGGATTGTTCCTAATGTAATTGGATTAAATTAAACTTTTTTATTTAAATTTTAATAATATAAAAATGATAAAAAGGTAAACACAATAATCTAAAGAGAAATGCTAGCAACACACATTCTAACACACACTTTTCAACACATTTTCTTTGATTGGTTAAAATTCACATGGAACCCACCAAATTTATATGGGACCCACATGATAATACACAATGATCAAACGTGTTACTTATATATCACCGATGATAAAAAAAAAAAATAGACATCTTAAAATGATTAAGTTGTAAAACAGAATGCACTTAGGTGTTAAAACAAGCTCGACCCTTAGGAAGTCCAGGGTGAGCTAAGGAGTCGAGCTTTACAATTTTGGAGGCCTCAAAATTTTTAATTTTTAATATAAGGATCAAACGTGTTGCTTGTTCCAAAAAAAGAAAGATCAAACGTGTTAGTTATATATCATCAATGATAAAAATAAATAAAAAATAGACATATTAAAATGGCTCAGTAGTAAAACAGAATTCACTTAGGTGTTAGGTTCAATCACCAACATTTACGATTTCAGAGTTCTCTATAGAATGTTAAAAACTACTTTTTTTTTAATAGAAAACTACTATATGCATTCAAGTTCTTGTAATTTTTTTTATTAACAATAAGTCTCTTAAATAATTAATATTTCTTTCAATTGTTTTAAGTTAAATCAAGCATAGTACTAGTTTGTTACTTTTTTTCCCCAATAATTGTACTAGTTTGTCACTATGTTTAGATAGCAACGACCGGTACTATTTTTTAAGCAACAAGGATCAATATACTTAAGATCCCTTAACTTGGATTGTTTTAGTGGTGTTGACTTGGGACCTTAGAATGTGCTTCTTTCAAGGTCTGAGATTTGATTCTTTTCGATACCAATTTAGATGAACTAATTTGAGTTCTTTAAAAAATATATACTTAAGACCCATTTTGCACTAAATAAGTGATGATTCTTTTTGAGTTTTTAGTGTTTCTTTTACTAGGAGCCCAAAAATTTAATATTAGAATAGTTTGTAGTTAGTGAAGTTCAACACAAGTTAGTTAGTTACTCCTGCACAAACTTACTTTTACTAAATTTAATAATAAAAGGAAGAAATAAAAAGGAAGTTTGGGGAAGATAAACCAAACCCAAAAGAAAGGGAAAATAAATTGAGAAATGTTAGATTGACATCTTTTTGGTTGTCCAACACTATATTTATACCATATAAGTATTATTTCTTTATTTATTATTTTTTGAAGGATGTACAGCTTCATTTTTTAATTACTTATTTCTCTCTATCTATCTTATAACTCGAATCACATCATTAGTTGTAAAAAAATTATATATTTTTACACTAATCGTCAAACAGTTGTTATCTTTTGGATGTTCAAATAACATTCCTCAAATAAATTACATAGTATCAAGAGAACCATCATTATATTTATTGAGGGTATTATAAACAACTACATCGTCTAATTTCTGAGTTTTTGTTTTTGGGCTGGAGGCAATCAACTTCAGTAAAACTTTGGTTATCCTCATTGCTCCAAAAACTATCCAAGATGTGTATATGCAAGTGGTGGTGGAGGAAGAGGGATGTCGAAGGGTTTTTGAGGTGGTACTAGTATGTAGGTATCACCGGCGGCAGTGCCGATGCCGGTGGTGGTTGATTGAGGATTGGCAACTTCGCCGTGAGAGAAGTCACCTAAGGCGGCGGCGGTGTTTTTGAGGGAGGTTGAGTAGGCGGAGTGAGCAGCGGCGGATGTGAATATGCATTTTATTTTTTTGAAGGAATGAATATGCATTTTTAGTATTCTCTTATGGGTCAACTTACTTGATTCTTCAACTTTTTATTCACTGTCCACGTGTTTCTCTCTTTTCACTTGCTCTTTTTTTTTTAGTAGATAGAAGAAATGACAAAGTCATCATAAACTCACATACATAAAGTGGAGGTGCCGGGGTTCGAACCCCGGTCATGACATCCAGCCTAACAATTTTGGCATTTTTGTCAGTTGAAGTAGGACTTATAAGACCACTCCCTCTTTAATTACAAGCAAACAAAGCCTCAAACTAATATTTAGATAAGAGAATTTTTAAAAATATTAAAGCTAATTCAAAATAATATAAACTAAAGTAGAAAATTAATGTAAAATGATTAATTATTATTCAATATTTTCAAGTAAATTTAAGCAGGACGCTATGAGTGTGAAACTACAACTACATGCATCCTCACTGAAGTCTGAAGCTCAACCTTTATCGAAATTTAAGCAGGACCTATGAGTGTGAAACCACCAAGTCTAGATAGAACTCATAGAAGCCTATATATTCAGGCTTCTTTAGTGGCAAACTTTATGCTAGAGTAACCTCATAAATCTGGGTGACATTCATATTACTTTTTTCAAGATCCTCAACCTCAACAATGTGGTAGCAACTTTTAAATTTAATAAGAAATTCATAAAGTTCCTCTCAAAAAAAAGAAATAGATAAAGTTAAATGAAATCAAAATCTTGCAAAATGACCATTTAAATTTGAACAATTAAAGATTATTTTGAAAATCAAGATCTCTTAGAAAGGACCAGTTTAGGATAGTAACATGGCCAGCAAGCATTCCCTTCAGGACCAGTTTAGGATAGTAACATGGCCAGCAAGCATTCCCTTCAGTCATCTTGTCAAACTCTGAGTTGTTAAAGAACAGAAGTAGTCATGGGCATGGGTCAGTTCTTATCACTATAGATAAAGGAGTTTCTTTTCCCACTCCTCAAAGTCACTTCAGAAATACAGTTTCGAAAAAATACAATTTTCTTGTCCTGTTCCCAACAATTGGGACTTGGGAGTGAAAGTAAATCCAAATAATTTGTTCACCTAAGTACTCAACCCATGCCAAACCTCTCTGAAATGGCCAAAATTTCTAACTACATATATTTATACTTTTCAACCAGTTCTTCTCACAAAAAAAAAAAATGTCTTTGTAAAAGTACTGAAATAAAAAATGTCAATTGAGCTCCACACCTTAGCTCATGGCACCAAGATCTTTGTGTGCTTCATTCATGGTGTTGTTAATTTGCTCCTTAATGAAATTGATATAATCCTCCTCAAAGATCCTATTAAGTGTCAAAATATAATAAACCTGGAACAGGGCAGATAACTTAAAATGAAGTCTGGGTAATTATTTGCTGGCCTTGAATTTATGGCACATGTAAGATCCTTCATGCGCCAGTTACAAGGCCGGCCACAAGGGCGGATAACTAAGGGAGTGGTCACCTTCGGCTGCAATTTTTTTTTATCTAATACTAGGTATTAATATCTGGTAAAAGAAACTCCTATTTGTGTGACTTTTGAAAAACATGATTTTAGCTGGAGCAATTAAGTTTTATTTTTCCAACTTTTCTCATTTAGTCTAGTTTTATGCCTCAAGAAATACTCAAGTGATCGATTTTATTATCGATTAAATATAAGTTAAACAAAATCAAGTGAGATTGCTGAAAAGCAGATCAGAAATTATATTTATAAATAGATATAGGATGTCGGTCGTGTTATTATACCTTATCAATTTTGGTTTGCTTATTTGTAAATGTGGCTCAATAGGGAGTGTTTATGGCATGACTGATGTGGGAAGCTACAACCATGAGCAAGACTACAATAACAACCAAGTTTTAACCAAAAGTACTGCCATTAAGATTAAGGAGGCATGTAATGCAATGTAACGAAGAATACAACAATGACTAATTACGGAGATGCTGTTAACATCAAAGGGAGATTCTCTACATATGATAATACACTAAACAAGTTTGAATTTAAGTCAAAGAAGACTAAAATACAATATTTGAACAGTGAGAAAAATGTGCATTAAGTTCTCACTTTGGTACATATAAAAGGATTCAGACACTGGCTTGAGGCACAGGGGCATACCAGCCATGATGGATCTCTACTGCCTTCTTTCTTCTGGCAAGCCGAGACTTGCGATTTGCTCCTGTGTTTCTATGCAAAGTTCCCACTTTCACTGCTTTGTCAATTATAGAGTATGCCTCTCCAATCATCTTCTCAATTGAGACGATTTCTTCTGCTTGTGCATCAGATTTCTTTTTAAGCAACTCCAGTGCTTCCAAAACCTACAGACAATCGAAAGTAAGATAACTAAAAATTCATTCCTGTAAATAAAACTACAAGTTGGGGTTGGTTGTATAGATAATAAAGATGCATGTTAACTTGAGTTTTGACAAGAATAATCAGTATAAGCATCTGCAATTATAACATCAGCTACCATGTCAGGGGTTCTTATTGTTTGTGGAGTTTTATTATCTTACAAGTGAACTCATTTTTTAATTTAGTTTTAGTTGTATAACAATTTGACTTAGAAAAGCAAGCAGTATGTACAAGGAGCACTATCATAGTATATTACATCAACAGTCACACCAAAATATTATTATCGTATATAATTTTCAGTGGTTGTTTGCAATGGAGTTTCGATTTAGGCGGCGATGTTGGTGTTGGTGGTTGTGTGTTAGGGGTGTTGAAGGTAGGTCGTGGTTAGGAGGTGTGTGTTTTGGTGTCTTCTTTGGTGTGTATTTTGGGTGTTCCGCCTATATACGGCACCTCTGTTTTGTAATTTATGGATGACCAGTCTTTGTTCGTCTTGTGCAAGGACCAGGTTTTTTAATAAAATTTTGTTGTTCAAAGAAAAAAAAAAAAGAGAAATGATATTTGAACATCCATTCTGTGACAACTTTTGCTACAACTTTCTCTCTCATACTCACATTATTTTTTACTTTATCTCTATTGCTTTGATTTTCGTGCAATACCTATTTTTTTCTTTGCAAATTATGGTTGTCCCCGTAAGTTGTCAATTAAAAGTTGTTCAAATAACACTCCTCAAAAAAAAAAAAAACATGGACACTTCTCCTTCTAAACTGTTAAATTGTCAAACATGTTTCCGGTACCACCTAATTCGCGCCTCCAGGGTTCAGTAACTTGAAACAATCAGAAAATGTTGCTTCTGCATAACATTTTCCATTTTCTCTCCCACTATCCCTCTAATCCATGAAGTTATGGAATCAATTTTGAGGCACATATCTTAAAACCTGTTGTTATAGCTGTTCTACGAAGAATTGGCACAAACACAGACACCGGACACAACACTGGCACCAAAACACCAACACCGATAGTAATTTGAGAAAATGTCATAGCTATAATACAGTAATCTAAAATTAAAAAAAAGTTAAAGTTACAGTTACGGTACCTTCTTGGTACGGGTTCTAATCTCGGATTTACGAGCTTTGTTGTAAACGCGACGCCTCTCATTCTGACGAGCTCTTTTAATGGCGGAATCAACCTTCTTAGGAGCAGCCTCGCAAACAACAACAACACCACGCCTCTGGACCGTATTCAAAGATAACATACCTTGTGAAAGGACTCTAGATTGGGAAATGTTTCGGGAGAAACTTAGTGAACCGGAATTTGATGTAGATGATGATGAAGTTAGGGTAAGGTTCCTCATTTTCGAAGGAAGGTTCAACAATGAGCATGAAACTGAAGCCATATCTCTCTCTCTTTCTTATCCCTTCAATTACAATTGGATGAGGAGATTATGAAATAAAGGATTGCTGAACTCCGACGAGTAAGATAATCTCCATACTACCCTTAACTGTATATTTTTTAACAACAAATAAAAAAAAGTAAAATAGACAAAATTAATGCATTGCAATTTTTTTAAGACAATTTATTTTCTCACTTCTCATTTGTTTTTCAAAATTCTTATTTTAGCTCAGTTATAAAATCAGAAAATGTTTTTAACTGAGTAAGGTAAGAAATCCTCGTGAATTTAGCTCAGTTGGTAGGGACAATGCATAATATATGTAACGTCTAGAGTTCAAACTCTGAACACCATCCAAAAAAAAAAGTGAGTAAGGTAAGAATTTTTTTTTTTTAATTTCTCTTTCACTTAGTCTAATGATATGGGCCTCAAAGGTCTAACCCAGCTATTTTTATAGATTGTCTAGTCTAGTAAGGAAGTTCACTTCAAAGGCATTAGAATGCCTAAACAAATATCAAATTTATATGAGGTGTTCACCTCGACATAAAGGATGCCGCAACATAAAAATCTACCCCTAGTTCCATCCCATGAAACTAACTCACTTTCACATCCGGATTTTATAAGCACTTACATGCTGTACAATTCTTAGCAATCATGGAACACGTTAAATATAATTAGCATCATCGATTGTCCTAGGTTTAATTTTTCATGACGAATTGAACTTATTTAATATGAATTCAACATGAAGATGCTAACAATAAAGAGTGTATTATTTTTAATCCACAGTATGAATAAAGGGTTTTTCCCAAGACTGCCTTTTTGGCACACTACCTAATTTTGGCACTGGAGTGCCTTTTCAGATACATCACTCGTAAGGAGAAGATGTAATATCCCGCTTATTAGTGTTGCGGTGTTTTATCTGATAACGAATTGTACGCGTTTAAGATGAAGGGTATTAAGGTAATTGCACGCGATGACTATATAAGAGTGTTTTGCCCCAAACATTTCATTCTTGCTTGTATTTCCTCTCTCTAAGTTGCAAACTCAGAATTTTCTCTCCTTTCCCTCTATGGAATTCGCCCTCCCTCTCTCTATACCCAATCTCTCCAAAACTCATTTCCAAGGAAGATCTTGATCATAGGATGATGTAAACTTGAAGGATGTAGCTAGTTTTCACTTAAATCAATCTTTCTCCAAGTTGAATCTTCTTATTTCAATAATTGCATGGACTAGGGTTTTTGGTGTATATGCTTGGAAAACTTGAGATCAATCTCAAAATCTTGCATGTGAGTTCACTAGCTAGCTTATACCTTTGGGTTAGAAGTACGATTATGTGAGATAATTGGAATGTTAGGTTTTAGAAATGTATGAATTTAGTACCCCCCCCCCTATGTCATTGAATTGTTGTAATTGTTACCATGCAATCGATCTATACCGTTTTCCATGTGTTATGGGTGTATTGTGAACATTAAGGACTTGATTTTGAGGTTTTTAGGCCAAAAACACGACTTCTACACTTCAGGACCTGAAGAAAACTCGCCATAAGCGAAAAACTTGCTTATCGCGAGTAAACTCCAGAGGCTACTCGCCTATGGCGAGTTCCACAACTTCTCAGAAGTTGTTGGCTCGTCCTGGGGGTTCATTAGGGTCGTCCGAGGCCTTTTTCGTGCAGTCTTTTCTAACTTTAGAACCCCTGAACATCAAGTGACTAATGTAGATTACATCGTAAGATCTTTAAAATGAAACGCATGAGCAAACATTAACAAATTCAATGATGAATGGAACATGAGAGCTATGATATGATCCATGTTCGGGTAGGATTAATTCTAAGTACGGGAAACCTCTAGAACCTCGACTTAGATAGTCGGGATAAGGTATGTTAGCATGCCGCCAAGGCGTATTAAGAATGATTAAGATTATGTATGATATGTCGTGTCTCTTACAATCCACGCTAGGGGGATTCAAGAGGTTCACGTTAGGGGAACGAGATACGCTCCGCAGGGTAGGCCCACACGACATTAAGAGGAGTTCGATGTAACCTTAGCTAGGAATTCATCGGTTATGTTATGGAATTCATCGCTATCATTTTAGCATTTTCAAATTGTAAGGTTTTGCCGCTAAAGGATTTGAAGGTTAAAATTTTAGGGTTGAGATAGGATTTTTCTAGGGTTTGTGAATAGAATTGTATTCCTTTTATAATATTAAGACAAGATAAGATAAAATAAAATGTGTGTCAACTACCGTCTTCTTCATGTTTCTCTTTTTATCTTTCTTCTATAGGAAATTTAATTTTAACGTATGTGACAACTAATTTAGAAACATCATGGATCGTGTATGTGAGAAATAAACATAAAATAAAAGACGTGCAGGAAAATAAGGGGATGAATTTGGAGAAGTTGCACCATTACTACTACCTCCACTACTCTGTTCGTGTCTCTGCAACAAGACAAGGATAACAGCTCTGCCTACATAAATGTTCCTTCATACAAGGAATACATTTGAAATTGATCCTTCATAAGACAATAACCATATCAGGCAAAAGATCATTGGTGATTATCAACAAGCTTCAAACGACTCTTTTTTGTGTGCTGGTAATTCTCTAACGTATCTTTCACACCACTATATAAAGGAGTGAAGACCTGCTAGTTGGAGTAGACAGACAAAACAATACAACAGACTTAAGCAATACACACGCATACAAAAGCTAGACTCTCACAACAATTCAAAGTTCATACTCTGTTATTGTTTGCATTTCAAAGTCACTTAGAATTTCTTAGCAAAGTCCATATTTTAGAAATTCTATAGTCTCAAGAGTCTTAAAAGTCTGTAATTGATTTGTATTGTGAACACCACTGATTGTATATCAAGTGTTCAAACTCAAACAATTTTCTGTGTAAATCTGTTTGATTGTAAGTCTCTTGCTTGTGTGCTTGAGCATTAGAAATTTCTTGCAGTTGTGCTTGAGTATTAGAAGTCTCTTGCTTGTGTGCCTGAGCATAGGAAATCTCTTGCTTGTGTGCTTGAGTATTTTGAAGTCTCATACTAGTTGTAGTATTGAGCAATTGTAATTTGAGATTACATTATAGTGAACTCTTCTTGGAAGTGCAAGGGGGACATGACTTCTTTCGGTTTGTGGAAGAAACCTGTATAATTGCTTTGTGTCTGTCTTCTCTCTCTGTTTTTATCCGCTGCATCTTAGACTATGATTATCACTTTAGAAGCTGAACTTTATCTGTTTCTGAACAGTGACTTCAGTAAGAGAAAACGAAGAAGAAACAAACACAATTCAACCCCCTTCTTGTGTTTTTCTCACCTTCACAAAATACATGTCACATTTTACAACATGCACTATTCACTTGTGTATTGATATGTGTGCATGCAATGTTGTATTTTAAAAAGGAGGTAATCATTTTCTTAATAATTGTGATTTAAGTTTTTTTTTTTTTTTTTTATAATTTAGGATGGACCGAGTAATTTGTAATTTGCAAGAATTTACAATTTGAGGTTTTATAACAGGTGTTGGCTGTTGGGACTTGGGAGTGAGAAGCATTACACGTAGAACATATATTGCCACGTCACGCCGCTTTCTCCACTCTTTCTTCTTCTTCTTGATTCAGGAGGAGTCAGTGTTGCTGGTGTTTACACAGTTCGCTCGCTCGGTCGCAGAAATGGACGAACAATCTTCCCAACAACTCCTTGAAGCAGCTACTGATTTCGCCAACTACCCTGGTTACTCTCTCTCTCTCTCTTCTGCGTTTCAATATAATAATCCTCACTCATTTTCATTGATTTCATTTTTCAGGTTCTCACAGTGATGATTCCGCTTCAGATTTTCTCAATCGCTTCCCTCTTCCACTCATTATCAAGTTACTTCAATCCTCCTTCTTTTTCTCTATTTCTTTAATTCAATCCATTCTCACCGCACTACTTCAATTCAATTTCATCATGCATCATTTATTTATGCTTTTATTGTTATTAGGGTTTTGTTCAATGCTGTTGTTGATTAATTTTGCAGTGCATTACAGACTCAATTTGATGTACCTGGCCTACAAACTACACTAGTTCTGTGCCTTGAAAGGTTATTCAAAACAAAATTCGGTGCTTCTCTCATTCCACAGTATATGGTTTGTCATCATTTACCTACCTACCTACCCCTTTTGTTGTTTAATAATTATACTTATGATTTCTTCTCGTAAATTGTGCTGATTTCCTTGATATTGTGTTTTTGGTTGGTTCAGCAATTTGTTCAAGTTGGTCTGCAGGCAGATTCTCAAGCAGTCAGATCCTTAGCTTGCAAAATAGTACGTCAATATTTACCAAATTTATTTAAATCCTTTTCCAGTATGTACAATGGACATTCATTGCCTCTACACTCGTGAATAAAGAGACACATAGTTTAAGGGTCTTGCTAACAAGTCCCAAAACTGCAGGGACTTGTCAAGGATTCAAACAGGGAAATAAGTTTTTTTTTTTTTTTTGGGTCTTGCTAACCAGTGCCCTCGGGGCAATGGTTAAGGTAACCAAAATTAGTAGCTTTACATTGGAAACAACAATTTGTAAACTTTTTACAAGTTGACTTGACCACTTTTGATCACTTTTCAACACAAAATTTCTATTTTTGTTCCTTTATCCAATGCCCCTAGGGCACTATTTAGCATTTCCCTTTTTATTTTTTGTAGAAAAGCTCACTCTTTAAACTTTCAATGTTATGAGTCACCATTCCCAAGATAAAATTTCATTTTTAAACTTCTTAGCAAATGCCGTTAGCCGCTAGGGCACTTGTTAGCATTTCCCTTTTTTTAATAGTCGAATCTATTTTCCTTTCTCTTTAATTAGAACTTTGCCTTTGTTTTACTTAAATGTGGTTTGACACTTCACATTGTGCTCTTTTGATTTTTTTATATATGCATGCATGTACGTGTGGGTTTCTGTCCAATACTGGTTGCATCTTTAGGATTTTCCTTACCATCATCCAGTGTTATCTATATGGTGGATGGCGGTCTGTGGAGGAGACCCAAAATTCCGAAATTTTGGCCACCTTTAGCTCTGTTGTGGAGGAATATGGTGGGTTTTTAGCCGTCATTCACCATACCAGCGACCTCAAAATCCGCCACCGATAGGCGCCATGGCGCCACCATATCCACAATCCGATAACACCGCCGTCGTCATAACACTGGTCAAGTTCCAGCCGAAGAGTAACCATGGTGCTGTAATAGGTCATGACATTTTAGGCTCGTTTTGACTGCGAGAATCAAGTTTTGAGATTAAAATACTATGAGAGGAGTTCTCCAAGTCAGAATTGAGATTAAAAATTTTGTCCATTATTTTCATATGCGTAAGAGTGTGAGAAGAAGGCCCGAATTCAAGTTGTTTATAATTTATTATAAATAGTGGCGTTGAGTTTCTCAACCTTTTGACTTAGGATTAGTCAGTTTTTTTTCTCCATAGGGGCAAGGGAAGGGGTATAACTCAGCGGTAGAGTGTCACCTTGACGTGGTGGAAGTCATCGGTTCGAATCTGATTATCCCTAACCCC
>Ga0228710_1008052_pt1 | contig 15295 bp, 8 predicted proteins | sample MedpolnodulmetaG_FD_177995 | JGI IMG/M metagenome (GOLD analysis project Ga0228710, IMG submission 177995) | Root nodule microbial communities from Medicago polymorpha collected in Santa Monica, California, United States - pink nodules | ecosystem: Host-associated > Plants > Roots > Nodule...
CTTATATTGTAACAATTATTTCCTATACATTAACACAAAAGAATAAAAAACTATTTCCTATACATTATAAAAATAAAATACGACAAAATATCAATTAAACATCAACTCCTCAAAAAAAAAAAAAATCAATTAAACATCAACTAGTAGTAGAAGAACCAAAGCAAGAAGAACTCAATTTCATGTCTAGGAGAATCAATTTTTGGTAACTCCCCATTTACCCTTTCTATCACTTCACTTTTTACAACTTAGAGAGAACTAGAGGGAGACAAGAGAGGACCACTATGATTCATCAAAAGTAAGAATCATCCTACCTCTGTTCGTATTCATCCTTTTCATAATCTTCATTGTTAGTAGATCAAAAATCTCTTCCTTATTCCTTTTAAGAAATCGTGATATGCTATGTTGTGTTATTTTAAAAGTTTTATTGTTTTTTCTCTATATGAACTATGCTGTTTATAAATACAGCATTGGATCCATGATTTTAAATTGTAGTCCGCAAATGTAATGGCAGCTGCAATGTAAAGGCATGTCGACCACGTCCGCCATATTTGCCTGTAATTTCAACTTTCAAGTGCGACGTAACCATAACCTCCGCAAAGGTTGCAACCGAAATTTAGAACCTTGACCTTAACCATTATATACTCTCACTTCTAACTCCACTCAGAAACAAATTCTAGGTTACAAAGTAGCCAAGGATAAATTCATTAGCAATTGGCATTCTCCATTGAAATGCTATCAATCTTGTACTATACATGAGAGAAACATAAAATTTGACCCAAATAATGGGAAAATAGAAAGTTTAGTTTACAACCATAAAATTTGACCCTAATATGGAATGCTATTGAAATTCTAGTAACACTTTGGAATATGAACAACCTGCTGCAATATTTTATTTTTCTATGCAGCTTATAAGGCTTATTCTGTGTCAGAACATTATTGCCAAATTTGAGGACCACATGCCAAAATAAAAAGCCAGGGCTATACTCAACTTCACAAAAGTTGGGCAAGGGAGGAGAAACAATAGTTCATAAAATTTGGGTTGAACCTAACTCAACTTCACAAAGTTGACCGTAAGGTGAGGGATGTCTCCTATTTAAAACACATTTTCAGAGCATATTTCATCTAGTTTAAGACTCTCAATATGGCAAAACCTGGAAAGTATTCTATGATTTGTAACTGTAAATGTAGCCAATTGATCGTAAGATCTTCTTGTTCTATATATGAAGCATGTGCCTATACTGAAAATAGCACACAGTTGGTTCCATACCCTAAAACCTATGATATCAGAAACCCTTTATAAGGATATTCACTCATCTACTCTAATCTCTGCAGTTTAAATGACTTTGAAATGAAGGCGTTCTTACAACTCAACAGGGAGATCTGCCCCCTAATTCAGACAGAGTACAACAAATTTTACAGTCGGATCCTGTGATAGTATCTTTCTAAATCTAATGCAACTCTTTCCTTTGTTAATAATTGTACAGGTAGCAAATTTGCAATTACAGCAGTTGAAGAAAGAAAAACTTACAAGTCCATTTCCAAATTCAGAAAATCAATCAAGAATCCTAATTTGTGATATAAGTCCCTATAAAACTCTCCGTAAATTACTCTATAGGTTTTCCTAGTCCTGCAATGTAACAGCTTTAGAAGCTTCCGCCCGCCTCTGGGACTGCATTGGCTATATTTGTCTGAAATTTCAAGTGCGACAAAGCCAGAACATAAGCAGACACTATTTAGAACCTTGACCTTAACCATTATACACTCTCACTTCTAACTCCATCAAATCTCAGGATACAGAGTAGCTAATGGTTCAAAGGTGCGTTACAAATCCAAGACACACAACAAAGCATGCATTTTATAAGTTCACTACAGACAACACAAACTACTTACAATGAACATCTTTCAGAAGCAACCATTTAACTGTTATACACAAAACAACATCACATACATTGAGAATTCATTAGCATTCAATAACATTCTCCATTGAAATGCTATCTATCTTGTACTATACATGAGACAACCATCAAATTTGTCCCAAAATGTTGAGAAAATAGAAAGTTAAGTTTACAAACGTTTACCGAAAAACTTCAAGACTGTTTCTGATTCATGACAAGCAAAACCTCACCACCACGAACTATACTAGAATCCAAGAATTCTCTTACTTCATCAGTATCACGAAAACGTTTCGGGGCAGAAAGGTCACTATCCAAGTTATACCAAACACCATCAATCTTCCTCAAAGCAATCCAATGTCTACTTTTCCAAATCCCAGCAAACCTTTTCACTGCAATATTTATCACAACCCCCATCAAAACATCTTCTGATGCATCAAGATCAACTGAAGATCCTCCCTTTCGTCGATCGTGCCAAACTACACTCTTTCCTTTCTCTTCCAAAGCAGCTGTTAGAACATTTATGTCATAGTTTCCAGTCAATGCATTATGATGAGGCTTGAAAAAGATAGATAATGGCGTCCATGATGATTCATTGTTGAAGGATTCATCAAGTGCTAGTTTTTCAGAAATTGCATTCAAATTTGCTCGAGTAAAAGCATCTTTTTGCTGATTGAAGACAAATCAAACAGACCCAATATCAGAAAGAGACATAATTCAATCAAATTACTAAAAAAGATTAGAAATTTAGTATCAAAAGCATCTTTTAGCTGATTGAAGAGAAATCAAACAGACCCAACATCAGAAAGATGCACAAATCCATCAAATTACTAAAAAAGCTTCAAACTTTAATATCAAAAGCATCGTATAAATGGGATTTACGTGATGGGTAACAGTTGAATTGAAGAATCAATGAATGAATTATAAACAGCAAGTGATAAATTGAAAAGGGTGTGAAGAGAAGAAGAACCTGAAAGAGAGAGTTGAGAGTATGTATGAGACAGAACTGTAATCTTTGTCTTTCGTGATAAACATGGGATTTCTCAGTTGACATTGTTGGTTGGATTGTGTTGCTTGAAATTTGATGTACATTCACCATCAAAGATTTTCAAAGGGGTTTTGTATTTTGGGAAGAACTATGAAGATAAATTTTCAGTTTTTGTTAGATCAATTCAGAAATTTCCAGTCAAATTTTCTTTTAGTAAAAAAAATATTTTTATCTTTGTATCGAAATAAAAAAATGTTTTTATCCGGGGTTTAATTGCACTAAAATCTTTCTAGTATGGTGATTGTGGTTTTGACTTTGTGCTTTTATTTTTACAAAGTTAACCCTTATATTTTTCCCTTTGTGATTAGGAAGTTTTATCTGAATTTTTCATCAATTTATTGACGAAATTTATTTATTGATGTGACACTCAATTTTCATAATTAGTGTGGTTTTTCTTTAAAATTAGTGATTAAAAACTCCAAACAAATTAGGGATTTTATTCGCTCGCAATTGTACGGATTGACTTTTGTTTTTTTTTTCTTTTTAATTTTTAAGAAAAGTAACCCTAACTATGAGATTTGAGTTCCATATCAATAAATTATATCACAATTTGAAGAAAAATGGAAAGGACTATCAAATCGCAAAGGGGTAATATAAGGGGTCAAAATCGCTCAAATAATAGTGGGGTTTGAAATCGCACAATCACAATTTTAGAGGGTCAATGTGCTGATTCGGTAGACCCGTCCATTGATACACAATCCACTTCTAGGTATTGTGTATTTGTTGGAACAAACTTGATATCTTGGGAGAGTAAGAAGCAAAATGTAGTTAAAAGATTTAACGTTGAGGCATAATATAAGCTCATAGCATTAGTAACATGTGAGCTCATTTAGTCGAAGCACTTAATCGAAGAGACTCAATTTAAAGAAACACGACCAATGATATTAATATGTGATAATCAAGTTGCGTTACATATTTCGTCAAATCTAGTTTGTCATGAGATGATAAAGCATATTGAGATAGACTTCCATTTTTTAGGGAGAAGATCAACTTGCGACATCATCACCGACTTTATCAATTCACCAAATTTCATGAAAGGAAATGATACATGGTTATAAGATCGATTGTTCACATACATGCATCGATTGTTCACAATCTCCTTACATTGAATCCTTAAGCAAATATGTGGTAATTAACTAAATACTTATAATACTTATTCATTTGAATTCTCCTTATTATAAGCTAGCCCATAACCAAGAGGGAATAAGGGGTCATCACATGAATTCACTCCCTTATCAGGTTGATCAAGCTGTTCAACTCTTCTAAACCAAGTCATTGGTAGCTTACCCTTGAAGTCATGATCCCCAAAGATAACATCTGTGATTCCATTTCCTTCACTACCGGGCAACCATGCCGCAACAAGAGCTTCTGTCTTTTCCAAAAGACTTTGTTCCAAGACCAAAGGTCTTCCAGATATTAGAATCACAAGTGTTGGGATTTTATGAGCAACTATGTCTACAATTCCATCTCCATTAAATGGGATTACAAGTTCTGTATTGTCACCTCCACACTCAGCATAGGGGGCTTCACCAATAGCAACAATGGCAAAAGAAAATTCATTACATTCTACGAATTCTGATGATGGGCACTTCTCATATATAACTTCTGTTTCATGTCCCACAACTTCCTTAACAGCATCCAAGATAGTTGTGCCTGAAATTGAGTGCATATAAAGATTCAAAGCAGCATCAAGATTAATGAGTAATTAATGAAACAAAACTTCTCAAAAAACAAAAAACAAAAAAACAAAAAAAGGCTAACCAATTGTGATCTGGCCACTAGATCCATACTTAGTAAATGTCCATCCTCCACATTGATATCCGATATCATTAGCATGAGTTCCAGCAACAAGGATTCTCTTGGCGTTCCTATTCAATGGAATGAAAGGTTTACAAGAATCCTTTCCGTTTTTCAACAGAACCAATGAATTTCGAACTGCTTCACGTGCTAGATCTCTATGTATCTGTCAAAAAATTTGTTAGAACACAAGTGTGGCAATTGAAAGTTGGAAAACTAAACACCAAGTCCCACATATTGGATAGAACTAGTGTTAGTGTTGTGTGAATTGTAAAGATACCTCACATTAGATAAATCACATACATTGATAGTGTTTATATAGAAGGAGAGGGACTATTAAGACTGGGCCTGTTGGAGTACTGATTTTGTGATGAATAAAGGTGCACAAAGTTTGTTTTCTAATGACCTTTTGTGAACGGAATGTATATCTTACTCGCTGACTTAGCTTGAGTTAAATAATATATCTTACGCATTATCCTTGTTTTCCAAGTTTCTCAGAGATAAGTTGTGAACTATTCTCTCCATAAATATATCATTTGATACACCAAATTAAAGTTTCTGAGGTAAGATCATTTTTCTTCCCTTCTCCCTTTGGCGTAGTATACGTACCATATTTATGTGGCCGTAATAGCTATATTTGAGGGTATAATTATCGAACGATTTTATATAGTGTATAGTAAATCATAACAGTGAACTAAACTGTTTTATCTTGGAGACGGCGTGGCTGATAGTCTACCTTACGCAACTTTGGGCAATGTCGCGAAACGTGTAACGAATTGGTAGTGAGTAGTGACTCAACCCAGAAATCTCGTCGGTGGTAATTTTTTCAAGGTAGTATTTTCAAATTCCAAAAATGACACAATTTGATGAAAAAACAAAACTACTATTTACAGTGAGTACTAGATGAATAAAGACTATAAAATGTCAACAAATTTATCATAAGTCATGATAATATCTTATCTTAAATCTTAAATATAGTTAAATTTCAATCTAAATTTATAATCTTCTAAAGATATTTAAGCATTCTAGTCTCAACCAGCTAAACTTCACTTACCTTGCAACCAACAATATCCAGCAAAGATCTGTCAGTTAAAGGAAATTCAAAAAGTTCAGCAATAAACTTCACTCTTAAAATCCGCTCAACGGCATCATCAATCCTGGCTATTGGCACTTCCCCTGATTGAACTAGAGACATCAACTCTTCCATGAATTTTTCATATCTTAAAGGAACCATCACCTGCACACTTGTTCATAAATATATAAATTTAAAATGATATCAAGCTATCTATGGGAAAACATTATGGGATTTGAAGTTTTCTACCATGTCGATTCCAGCATTAATGGCAGTGGAGATGCAATAACGATAATCTGAACCATAAGGTTGACATAATTCATCAATTCCCTCCCAGTCAGAAATCACAAAACCCTACAAGGAACATTGGTCTTAACAAAACTCTTTATTTGAATTCAGAAATCAAAGAAAATGAAAAACAACTTCAATTATGTTTCTGAAGTATCTTTTACACTTAAAAAGTAATTTGACTATTTTAGCCATCTACAAAGATCAGTTTTCAGAAAATCTACCTTGAAGCCTAGTTTTTCTTTTAATATTTCAGTTATCAGAAAACGATGACCATGGAGTTTGACTCCATTCCAGCTGGAATATGAGACCATAATTGTTGAAACACCTTGTGCTATGCAATCCACATAAGGGGCCATGTGGATCCTCTCCAAGTCTTGATATGATAATATAGTATTCCCCTCATTTACACCTTTTTCTGTGCCTCCATCTCCAACAAAATGTCTAGCACAGGCAATAGCTTTGTTCCTGAAATACTAATTATATGTATGAAAGTGATTTCGACAAAGATGTATGCATGAATACTAAGTATTGATCTTTTTAAAACGGTGGAAGAAAATAATATCCTCCTGCCTGCCTACCTCCCAGCCACAAATGGGTAGCCCCTTGGATGATATTCTGGAGGTTGGCCTTGCAAACCTGAAACATAAGAAGTCATATTTCGGACAATTTCAGTGTCTTCGCTGTAACTCTCATAGCATCTTCCCCATCTAGGATCTTTGCAGACCTATTCATTCACATATGCAAGTGAGTTTAACATCTGGAAGTTCATTTGCTATAGAAAGAAATTTAAAGTATAGTGAGCTCAATAACAAATTCAAAAGTTGGTTAAGAAGCCTTACAGATACACTAGGAGCTAAAGTATAGTGAGTTCCACTTGCTCTAAGTTCAAGTGACGTTGCAGCTGCAATTCTTTGAACTAAATCTGCATCTCTACAAGTACACACACCATGAATGACAAATCAAAGCCTGAACCAAGAAAAAAATGCGCATATGACCCCTCACAGACTATTACGAAGTAGATAAGTTCAAATAAGTTAATACAAACATGACATTGTCAATAACTATAATCGTAAAGTTGCAAATTAAAGGTTAAAATAAAAAAGACGAGAGGAAAATCACGAACCTTGTTGCTCCAAGGCCAACGTTGTGAGGAAATATAGTAGTACCATAGACGTTATTGTTACCATGAATAGCATCAGTACAATAAATGATTGGTATGCCTAACCGTGACTCAAGTGCCAGCTTCTGAAACCCGTCCACCATATCAGCCCAATCAGAAGACACTTCCTTCTTAGCAGTTGCACTATTTGGTGGAGCACAGTATACACTCCCTTAGTTGAAAATACAAGGAGAAAAATGAGAGACGAGTTACCATACTAAGAAATAAAAGTAGTACAAGAAAGCAGAAGCACAAATGTAGATAGTATAATAGAGTACCAATGGTGAAATCTTTAATGGCAGAAGGAGTAGTAACAGAACGTTCAATTTGGGTCATCTGACCAATCTTCTCTTTCAAAGTCATAAGAGAAAGAAGGTTTTTGATGCGAGCTTCAACTGTTTCAGCGGGATTCATATACACGCAATCCATGTAACAGACTTAGTTCTTGCTATATTTACTATGATGCTTGTTTTCAGTTGTTGTTGCTGCAGAGTTGATGTCCAAATGGTGAAATAGAACAACCTTAATTTATGAACTTAGTTCTAGGGCACGCACTTTTATTATACATTAAAAAAACAAAACTTTCAGCTGCTTGTAAGTATTTAATTACTGAAGTTAGTGACTTTTCTGGTCCACCACCTTAAAAGGCGGTTCAAGGTGAAAAGTTAATATTAACAAAGGGAAATGCAGGTGTGAAGCACTTTGGTGCTTAGGATATATTAGTATTTAATTTAAATCATGATGAATGCTTGGAGTGAAGCACTTGGTTGCTTAGGATATATTTGTACTATATGGTGGCTTTTACCTGCTAAAAGAAATAGTAGGGAATCTTTGTGGGAAAAAGTGGTTTTAAAATAGATATTAACGGAAGTTGTTAAAAATATAAATCATCAAGGCTTGTCAGTTATGAAACAGATACAGATACTAGACATGAGACTACTACCACATATCAGATACTAGACACGTCTTCCATATGAAGTGTCAGTGTAACTTAGGCTGTCAAGAAGAGAGAAATGAAATTCAAAAGTTTCAAAATATACTATACAAGACAATCTAATTTACATATGTAATTAAATCTGTTCTCATAAAATGGCTCTGAATGCATACAAGCTCATTCAATTGATCAAAGTTCATGGAAGATAATGTCATGGACAAAGTGAAACCAATTGTATCACACATGTATGGATAGTAGGATTGAAAATTGATGCCAGGTAAAAATAATTTTTGACAAGCTCCTTATAAGGAAGCCTTTGGTTGCCCCCAATCATTTGAACTCTCCTTGTTATAAGCTAGCCAATAACAAGGAGGGATTACAAGAATTCACCGGTTGATCAAGCAATTTAACTAGTTACCCTTGAAGTCATAATCCTCAAATATAATGATTGTGATTCAATTTCATACTCCACAGCGAAGAGCTTGTATCTTTTCCAACAGACATTGTTTCAAAACCTAAGGTATCCCATACATCAGAATCACAACCAGTATTTGGATTTTATCAACAAAAAAATTTATGATTCCAGCTCCATCAAATGGGAAGTTCTGAATTGTCACCTCCACACTCAGCATAAGTGCTTTCACCAATATTCAGAATGGAAACAGAATATTAATTGCATGCTATGATGCATACTGCTCGTAAATAACTTATGTTTCATGACCTATGGCTTCCTTAACAGCATCCAAAATAGAAGTGTCAGAAATAATTTGATAGTAAAATAATCTATCAATTATTGCATAGCATGCCTATGAAGTTGTTTTCTGTAAAATGGCAGTAAGTCGTCTTGCATGACATTTAAAAAAGCAACCAAAGATCTCTTGGCAACCATTTCAAAAAGCAACTGAAGTGAACCATTCCATACCAAAATGGTGCTACTTGAACTGTTCGCTGCCATCGATGAATTAAGGTACTGAGTTACACATATTTCCGTTAGCAACATGGCCCAAAACTATTGCAAGTATTTTCTATTCCATGGCCCAAAAAATTCCTTGACAACATTCAAGATGGTTTTGGCTGAAACTTTGGTCATATCAGGCATGAGGACTCCAGATAAGGTGACAGAAAAAACTACGGTATAAAATATGCAAAAATCTGAAGTAACAAGCATATATGGTTAAAACATAGGACTACGGAACACATTAGAGATCTACAATATTACAATTACTAGTTTTAGCATGAGAACAAATCAATCAAAAACTCTCGATACATGAAATAACAATTGAAAAAATAAACAAAGCCCTTGCTGAAATGGTTTTAATGTTATATTTTAATTAGTTGCATCTATAAGCTGTATGCTCACGCAAGAGTAGACATGTATCTCCCAAAGCAGCATGGGGATTAATGAATAATGAATCAATGTGTAGCATTAGAAATGAAATCCATCCTCCGCATTGATACTGGCTATCGCCAACATCAGTTCCAGCTACACTGATTCTCTCGACGTTCATATTCAATGGGAGAAAAGGATTCTTTCCACTTTTCAACTGAATCAAGAATCTTTGAACAGCTTTACATGCCAGATCTCTATTATACCTGTTGAAACAATGCAATAGCATAGAATCTATCAATTATGGCGAGCACATAATATAGCCAGATTATAAAGAGGTAAAAAACGTCAATATTTTGGAATATTAGACTAATTTTACTTGAAAAAGGAGAGATCAGTGATAGAATTCTAATTCAGTAGGAAAATTTTCTGTTTTACAACTTCAGAAGAGATATTTTCAAAATAATAATGGCTTGCTGATTTATTAGAGAACTTAAAGACGATGATCAATACTACTAGGCATAAAGGTCGAAATATGTCAAAAATGAAATCCAGACTACTATGAAATTGCAAAAGACAGAATAAAAATAATGAACATTTTCCAGACAGAGATAAAGCAAAACTTGATCGCTATTCATAAGAATGGATTATGGTATCAGGAAAACCAACTCCAGCCACAAGAGAAATTGGAGAGGGGACTATTTTTGTGAAGCTTGCAACACAAAATAAAGCCTACTATAGGTCCTATATATAATTCAGCTAGATCGGATATTTAGGTATGTTATCTCCCAAGGCATGGCTAAAATATTCAAATAAAATTAGGTGAATGCAGCCTAAGGAATTTATATAGAAACTCACTAAAGGATGAACTTTCCTTACTTTGACCAACTAAACCCACCAAATCTATGTTAACGGAAATCCAAAATGTTGGAGGAAAATTTCACTCTTATAATTTGCTTAAGGACATTATGCATGTGACAGTCCATGTTATATTTCTAGTCCAAAGCTAGATTGAAGGGTTCATTTGCTAATTCGATCAATTTCAGAAAATCGGATATTGTCAAAATCTGAAGAGAAGTCAAGTTTCTCAACATGCCATCTGGGAGGGACGTCAAGTCTTCATTTTTATTAAGGTGAAGAGTGGTAAGACCATAGAAACTAGATATTTGCTTCAGTAACTCGTTGTTACATCCATCTACAAATAGGTATTTGATAGATGGAAGGTGTTGCAACACAAGTTTAGGGCAATTGATGATGGTAAAATTAGAAAGACAAGGGAACATCTCTCCTCTTTCCACTTTCAACAGTCGTTCTAAGTTTGGTAAGCCGTCTAATGAGAGTTCCTCTAGAGATGGGAAAACCCTCACCTCCACACCATGGCAAGTTTCATCATCATCCACATACCGCACATTTGCCAAGTGATGAAAGTTGCACGCAGTTTTCACAACCAGAAAGTTCAAGAGAAGCTAAACTACTCAGAATGTTGATCCAGTTTGGTAAGTGTAATCCGTCGTAGAGATCTATTTTCAACCTCTTAAGATTTGAGTGAGGTTGAAGTGCTTCGATTACTTGCTCTGCAATATTGGTAGGTCCCTCCGTTAATCTTTCACTCTTGTCCCATGACAAGCATAATTCATTGAGGTCTTTTTTACCCATCAAATTGGCCTCTCGAGCTTCAGATAAACTACCAACATTTTTTAGGCCTTCGATGCTCAGCTTACCACCCAACCTTAGATCTTGTAACTCTGCCAAGCTGTACCCTGTTTGCCGACCAACAATGAATACACTTAATGTTCTTAAGAAAGATAGTTTTCCAATATTAGGGAAGAGGCCTGACAATTTATTACATTCTTCGATCACAAGGTGTCTGAGATTTTGTAGGCGATTCAGGTGTTTCGGTAGACATCTAATCTTGCAAAAGCTTTTAAATTTTAAGATTTCCAAATTCCGCAATGTATGAATTGAATCAGATATTGGTTCAAGGGCTGAAAAACCATAAAGCTCCAAATACCTCAAATGAGTAAAATTCTCAACTGAATATAACATTTTACATCTTATGCGTAAAACCCGCACAGAGCTATTTGTTGGGAAGCGTCTAGAATTAAACGTGTAGTAGCCATGCAATTTTAACACATAAAATGTTCGCAAGGATTCAATTTTTTCGAATGCACCCTCATTAATTGATAGCAAAGTGGGATAGTCAAAACTAATATGGTGAGCGCTTCTGGAGAAATCAGTGTTTGTGTTCTCCAAAACCATACACTCTGACCCCGTAACAAATTGAGCTAGATCATGGACAAGATCATGCATCTTGAAAGAAATGTCTTCTGAATCAACATCCATCTTGATGTCTTGGAAGAATGATTTTTGGTACAGTTCATTCCAAACCATATTACCGACGTCTTCTACCTCCAAATTTTTCCTGGATGAAATAAATCCATTAGCCATCCAAAGATGAATCAAATCATTCTTCATCATTTCTGTATCTTTGGGAAATATAGCACAAAAAGCAAAACACTGCTTCAAGGTTGATGTTAAATACAAGTAGCTCAATCTCAAGGCCGGCAAAATCAAATTATCATCAGGTAGAGTCCAAAGCTCACTGTCTTTAATTTCAAGCCATTCCTTTACTTGACTTCTTGAGCGCATTACACCTCCCAATGCTTGTGCTGCAAGAGGCAATCCCCTGCACTTCTTAACGATATCCTTGCCTATTGCCACAAGTTTTGTCTGCTCATCTTTCTCTTCTCCAAATGCATATTGTTTGAACAACAACCAACATTCCTCTTCAGAGAGACCAGATAGATAATGAACTTGGAACGTTCCCATAATTGTTGCAACATCCTTGTCACGAGTGGAAACTAAAATGGAAGAACCTTTGGATCCAAACGACAACACGGCTTTCAACTTATTCCAATTGTCTTGGGATAATCCGAACTCCAATTCCTGATTTCTTTTCCATACATCATCCAAGACCAGCAAATATTTTCTACCTTGCAACATTTCCTGCACTTTTCGTTGTATTACATCTAAATTGGAGTCATAACAATTGTTTCTTGTGATAGATTCTATAATGGAACACAAAATCCTCTTGATAGAGAAAACCTCAGAAACACACACCCAAATTTTGGTATCAAAATTAATGCTTACCCGATGGTCGTTGTAGACCAATTGAGCAAGAGTTGTTTTTCCAACACCACCTAAGCCGACGATGGGATACACAGAAAGGAGGTCAGAGTCACTTGCTTGGTTGCGAAGAAACTCTATAATCTTCTCTTTATCATCTTCTCGTCCATACACTTTAGACTCAACAACAATTGAAGTGGTTTGGCGCCATTCTGCCACTTCAATGGACCTTTCCCTAACCGAACCACCTGCTTGTAGAAGAAACTTGTTCTTTGATTCAGCAATTTGATTGAATCTGCTTGTAATCTCTCTAAACTTGTTGCCAATCTCATGGCGAAACATGATGTTCTTTGGTTTGAAAGAGGATAAACCTTTAAGTCGAGCAGATTCAACGGAACACTCATCAAGAATATCATCTAGCACATAAACTGCATCTTTGAGTTGTTGAAGCCATAACTTTATAGAACGGTTGGTGACTAGTTTCTGCTCAGCATCTTCAAGAACGGCTTTGATGAGATCTAGGGTGGTTGACAGCTTTTGAGCCTTCGACTTGATTCCAGAAATGGTTGCAAATTCATTTTGAATAAGAGACATCAAATTCTCAAAAACAACCAAGCAAAGCTTCTGCCATTTTTCAAAAAATGAGAGTGTTGAATGAATAATTAACAAGATAAGAAGGTAGTAGCAAGCAGCTGGCTGGTCAATGTGAAGTTAAGAAGATAATAAACAAAAAATGATTTTTTTTTTTTAATTTGAAGTAACAAAACAGTTGGTGAACTAAATATTTATAATATAATTCTGATGATTATGTATTTCTTTTACTATTTTTCTTGGATTATACATATGGCTAAGGAATCGGAATCTAATTTATATTGAATTCCAATAAACCCACTCAGTCACCACTGGCCATTACATTTGTTATCATATGCTTTTACGACCTACAATTTGGTTTCAGTATGTCAAACTTGTTTTAATATCTTCATTTAACAAACCATCAACTTGATCTCTAAATTAATCTCTTCAACTTGGCACATTAACTATAAAGATACAATAAATAATTCTAAACTATCTATAATCCATCAAGATATAGTACTTGAGTCGTCATTTCCTCTCTAATTGTTCAACTTAATGGTAAGACCACAAAAAGGCATCCAAAAATATTCAATTTTACTTAACAAAAAGTCTCATTCTACTAATTTCAAAAGTAAAATTAATAAATGAACTAATTTTAAGCCTAATCAAAATGAAAAAGTGCTATGGTACAAGTCATAATTTTGTCGAAAAAACACGCGAACAACTTATCTAACCAATCAAAAAACGGAACATGGTGACAAAAAATGAGAAAACCTACAGCTAAGATTTCGTCTCATACTATCAAGGATCAATCATTTTCCATAAAAAACATGTCCCACTGCATTTGTTTCTCCTTCCTGCTTAGTTTCTGTCTTTTGTTTTTTAGGGATACTGTTGAAGGTTACTACAGCTCTCACGCTTCAAACATGAGTCCTTAAGCGGACAATTTTGCTACTGATACTATTTTTTTCTTAAATAAATAAATGCATCTTGGTTTTCGATTCTAACTATTTTGATTCTTCCACATTTGAATTTTTATTTATTTCTACATCGATCCCAATAACTTTTTGTTTGTAACATTCCAGATACCAGTTAATTTGGTTGGATAAAAGTGTTTTGTTGGTTGAACTTGAAAGTTGTTAAACGATGTATTGGCTAATAGCTAATAGCTTTAAATAATGATTGTCTTTCTTCAAGCCATTACGTTGATGTGACATTAATCATGTGTAAAATATTTAACTATTTGTGTCAATTGTGGTGCTACTAATTAAATAATTTAATCTATTACTCATATATACAGCATACGGGACTCGCTTATCTAATTCACAGACATTATGAAAAATAGTTAATTTGTTTAACAACAATAAATTTATCAATAATATATATTAGTTTTTTCAAAAATTGCCCTTGTAATTATTGACATCAATTCTTACGATAAGAGATAAAAAAATTATGATTTTTGTGTATAAATTTTCAGTAATGTATATCAATTTTATATTAAGAGACAAAGGAGTACAAGTATATCAATTTTTGATAGGAGGATCTATTTGATTGGCTGTCCGTAAGTATATCCGTAGGTTTGCATAATCTAGAAGGAGTACTAGACATCCGAAAGTATATCTCTAAGTATATCAATTTTCAGCTTGTTGTCTGCTTGCCTTCTATTCAAGTGTAAACCATTATTTACACTTGAATAAAAGGCAAGCGGGCAACAAACTGCGCCGCTAGACCTTTTTGGATGGCAAAACCAATCCTCATGAGTTTGCATAATCTAGTTGAACTAAAGTTGTTTAAACGTACTTGAGCCAAATTTGAGTGATCGTACTTAAGTTGAGTTTACTGATAGACTTTTAACAAGTGTACTAAAACTATCGAAGTAGTAAAAATATCGTTCCCACAAGGACTGATTTTAATCTCAAAAATTTAATTGCGTTATTAAGAAGGATGTGTAAAGTTTCTTTTTAGTTGCCACTAGGCGGTTGGTTTAGCTTGATTGATTAAGTCAAGCAATCAAGTAACTTAAATTAAGATTGATTAAGAAGATTTAGAGAGAGATGAGATCAGGTCCGTCGAATC